>Ga0187827_10000101_pt1 | contig 129762 bp, 120 predicted proteins | sample ETNtaG_39_FD_167969 | JGI IMG/M metagenome (GOLD analysis project Ga0187827, IMG submission 167969) | Marine microbial and viral communities from oxygen minimum zone, Eastern Pacific Ocean - ETNP2014_SV_150_PacBio MetaG (Illumina Assembly) | ecosystem: Environmental > Aquatic > Marine >... | reverse complement strand
AAAATGTGTAGTAGGGTCGAGCCACGATCACAGATCACCCGCAGTGACGCACGGTGCGCTCGAAGAGATGCGGTTCAAACAATAATTCCAATTCGGGGGTCCAATATGGAAGCCTACTGCATGAAGTGTAAGACCAAGCGTGAGATGCAGAACGCACAGCAGATCACAATGAAGAACGGTCGCCCCGCATCACAGGGCACATGCCCGGTATGCAGCACCAAGATGTTCAAGATTGGTAAAGCTTCGTAAGCTAGCCGCTATTGAATGAACGAATTGACCCGTGCGGTAGCACGGGTCTTTTTTTGCAAATTTCCAGACGGTACGCCGAACTTCGAAAGATTTCTGCGGGTAAGATTCGGGCTCAAAACCAATCCCGAATGCAAATATCTACAAAATATGAAAATCGATCGTATTGAAGTCCGATTCGTCGAAGCCCAGCTTGATAAACCGTTTGGATGGTCGCAACGGTGGACCAACACCCGAAGCGTCGTCGTACTGAAAGTTTTTACAGATGATGGCGTGATCGGATGGGGTGAAACATACGGTTCGCAAGATACAGTTGCGAGTATCGCCTCGATCGCACGATCGGCGATCGGCGAAGATCCCTCCAACATCTCGCAGATCTGGCACAAAATCCACCGAGCCACGTTCCAGAGCCATGGCTACGCTGGCATCGCCGTGATGGCAGCGAGTGCAATCGACACTGCTCTCCACGACATCGTCGGCAAAACGACCGGCAAACCAGTGGCTGAAGTAATGGGTGGACGGATTCACGACTCGATCCCTGTGTACGCCACAGGCCTTTACTATGTCGACAACTACGCCCTGCAGCCACACCTCGACGAAGCCGTCGGCTACATCGAGCAGGGCTTCACGGGAATGAAGATGAAGGTCGGCGCACTTCCACTCAAAGAAGATGCCGACCGCATTCGAGCAACCCGTGAGGCCATAGGACCCGACGTTCACCTGATGTTCGATGCGAACGAATCGTACGACGTTTCAAGTGCCCTCACGTTCGCAAACATGGTCGCCGATCAGGACATCACCTGGTTTGAAGAGCCATGTGCATCAAGAGATTTCGCCAGCAACAAGATGGTTCAGGAAAAGTCCCCAATCCCCGTTTCCGGCGGAGAAAGCCTTTCAACTCGCTGGGAGTTCGCGCCTCGATTCGCTGAACGAACCTTCGATATCGTTCAGCCCGACATATGCGGAGTCGGCGGTCCTTCAGAAATGCACCACGTGGGCCTGATGGCACAAGCCTTCGGCATCAAGTTCAATCCTCACTTCTGGGGCACCGGAATCAGTTTTGCAGCAGCAGTTCATTCACTGGCCCTGCAGCCGATCGGGCAGATCGGTCAAACGAACATTCCCTACCAAAACGAATCCGTGCTCGAATTCGATCAGACACCACACGCGGTCCGAGAAAATCTCACTGAGCCGTTCTTCACGCAGAAGAACAGCCGAGTAGCGGTACCGACCAAACCGGGACTCGGGATCGAACTCGATGAAGCTGTACTCGAACGATTCACCAAAGGCGACGTCGTCGTAGCTGATACGACATCGGGTATCCAGGCATTCTTCTAGATCGTCGTAACTGGTCCTGCAAAAAAGGCTGAGAAAGAAAATCAATGAAGATCACCGATGTAACCGTCACACTGTTCAAATGGGAGAACATTCCCACCACGAACTACAGCCCACTGTCAGGCACGATTGGCGGCGAATCTAATCTTGGATTAGTCACTATCTCCACCGATGAAGGCATCGACGGTCACGCCTTCCTCGGCAGCTCCAGTCAACCAGCCAATCTCGATACGGATTCGTTGATCAAGTTCCTGAAACCGGTCCTCGTTGGCCAAAACCCGCTCGACCGTGAGCGACTGTTTCAGTCACTCACTCAGCTCGTTCGAAAAGCCGGAATACGAACTGTAGGAGCCTGCGATATTGCGCTCTGGGACGTAGCCGGCAAAGCGGCAAAGATGCCGATTCACCAGCTACTCGGTACCTATCGAACGTCCGTTCGAGCCTATGCGTCTTCGACCGTCTATCAGGACCCGGAACGCTATGCCGATGAAGCAACCCAGATGAAAAGTGAAGGCTGGACCACCTACAAGATCCATCCGCCAACCGACCCTGATCTCGATATCGCATGCTGCATACAGATCCGCGAAGCAGTAGGCGATAACCACACCCTAATGCTCGATTCAACATGGGCATACGATTATCCCCAAGCCGTAAAAGTCGGACGTGCCATTCAGGATCTCGACTATTACTGGTACGAAGACCCTCTCGCCGACGACGATATCTACAACTACACAAAGCTAAAACAGCAGATCCACATCCCACTAATGGCGACAGAGCAAACCCTTGGCAACTTCACCGCCTACGCTCCCTGGATAATGTCGCAAGCGACCGACTATCTCCGTGGTGACGTCACGGTCAAAGGTGGTATCACTGGTGTCATGAAAACAGCCCACCTCGCCGAATCGTTTCACATGAACTACGAAGTTCATCACGGCGGAAATTCCCTCAACAACGTAGCGAATCTCCACGCCATCATGGCGATGAAAAACTGCGAGTTCTTTGAAGTATTGTTGCCATCTGGCGCGCAAAAGTACGGTCTGGAAACAGATATCGACATCGACTCCGAAGGTAACGCCCACGCATTCAACAAACCGGGGCTCGGCGCAGACATCGACTTCGACCTTATCAAGCGAAACAAGATCGCAGTGGTTTCGTAGATCGATCGTTCCCTCAACAATGACTCTAGAAGAAAATTCCGAGCAACCAACGATCTCCTGCGATCCCGAATCGGCTCGTCGATATCAACACACCAAACTGACCATGTCGATGATCTCGATGGTGCTGAACGTGGCAGCACCACTCGTTTTCCTGCTCGCTGGTGGTTCCGAAGCTATAAGGAACCTCTCCGAAGGTTGGACCAGTGTTTCAGCACTCGTTGTCGTTCTCTATCTGCTCGTCACTAGCGCCGGTCTACAGGTAATCGAATTCCCGTTCGAAATCTACTCGGGTTTCATCGTCGAAAAGAAATTCGGTCTCAGCAAAGTATCGATCGGCAGTTGGCTGCTTGATTGGCTGAAGGGCACGACGATCCAATCAGCGCTGCTCGTGGCCTTGATCTCAGGCATGTACTGGCTTCTACGTTCACAACCCGATCTCTGGTGGCTCTGGGCAGCGATAGGTGCAACTATTTTGGTCGTCATTCTGATGGCTCTCGTTCCGGTGCTGCTGTTGCCGTTGTTCTACAAATTCGAACCGATCCCTGAAGGTGATCTCAAGGATCGCCTGGTCGCACTCGCCGATCAGATCGGTACCCACGTCCAGAGCGTCTGTATATGGCACATGGGCGACAAAACCTCCAAGGCGAACGCAGCGGTTACAGGATGGGGTCGCACTCGTCGGATCATCATTTCCGACACACTTATCGAATCAAACACACCGGAGGAGATCGAAGTCGTGATGGCGCACGAACTCGGGCATCACGTTCGCTTGGATGTCTGGAAGATGCTCGCTGTTTCAACTGTCCTGATCTTCATCAGCTTTTTCGTAATCGACCTCGCACTCGTGGCGTGGATCGACTCGCTTGGTCTCAGAGGAATCGACGACATAGCGGGTCTTCCACTCGTGCTAATCGTTGGCGCAGGGGTTTCACTCGTTGCATTGCCAATCTCGAACTGGCTCTCGCGAAAAGCCGAAACCGCCGCAGATCTCTACGCGCTCAACCTAACTGGCATGCGTGACCAGTTCATCTCGGCGATGAATAAGCTCGGCAACCAAAATCTTTCGCAAAAACAACCGAATGCTATTGTCGAGTTCATTTTCCACTCCCACCCGTCAATCCAACACCGAATCGACAATGCCAAAGCGTGGTCGCCAGAAAATTAACGAAAGTACTCGCTGTAATTCATGTCCTACTCCGAATTCACTCCGCAAACCGCAATTTCGATTGCTGGCGAAAAGTTCCTCATCAACGGCGTTCCGACGCTACAGGGGCGCACGTTCCGGGGTGAGTCGATCGAAGGCCTGTTGCTCAACAGCCGAATGGCAAACGCCATATTCGACGATGGCAATGAGCTGACTCGGCATCTCTGGGCGTATTCGGAAAATGACCGCTGGAGAGCAGATCGCAACACCAACGAGCTTATCGACATGCTCCCCACCTACCACTCGAACGGTCTCACCTGCATCGATATCAACTTGCAGGGAGCATCTCCACTCGGCTACTACCGCTCGGATGAAGAAAGCCTTTCCGACCTGATGGCACGAATCAACACCGTGCACCCCAATGCCACACGCGAGCAGGTGTGGGCAGGGCTACCCGACACCGACTCGCAGCCGTGGAATTCCGGCGCATTCACAGAGGCCGGTGAGCTCAAACAAGCCTTCATGGACCGCACGGCAAGGATCATCGAGGCCGCTGATGCGATCGGAATGGTCATTTGCCTCGGATATTTTTACTTCGGGCAGGATGAGAGAGTCAAAGACGAAGAATCGGTGAAAGCCGCGGTCAACAACGCAACGAGGTGGGTTCTCGAAAAGGGCTACACTAACGTTTTGATCGAAATAAATAATGAATCCGATGTGCCTCGATACGAGCACGAAATTCTGTGTCCGCCTCGAGTCCACGAACTGATCGAACGTGCAGCTGCAATCGAAGTAGATGGCAATTGCCTGCTGGTTGGAACAAGTTTCACTCGTCGGATGGTTCCCACCGACGCAGTAATCGCAGCATCAGACTTTGTTCTATTGCACGGCAACGGCATGCACGATCCTGCCGAAATCACCAAACGGGTAATCGATACACGTGCGTCTGCCTCGTACCGAGGTCAGCCGATTTTTTTCAACGAGGATGACCATTTCGAGTTCGAGAACGAAACGAACAACTTCGCAGCCGCGCTCGAACAACGAGCCGGTTGGGGATTCTTCGACCCCGGACCCGGATCAGGTGGTACCGCAGCATACGGTGACTACGTAGTCGGATATCAAAACCCGCCTATCAACTGGACCATCAACACCGCCCGAAAAGAAAGCTTCTTCTGGTTCCTCAGCGATGTAACTGGAAGCTGAACGATCATCCTGAATCAAGTTCAGAATGACAACCCAACTGCTCATAGCAACCTCCACAGGAAATCAACAGCATGACCACATCCACCGAAATATCACTGACAGGAAAAATCGCGTTTATCAGCGGTGCTTCAAAGGGAATTGGCGTTTCGATAGCCGAAAGCTTCGCCGCCGCGGGTGTCGATCTCGCACTGACTGCCCGCAACGAGCAGGAACTTGAACAAACCGCCGAGAACACCCGTAAGCACGGAGTCCGGGTCTGGACCCGAACCGCGGAGCTAAGTGATGCCGATGACGTAAAGGCTCTCGCCGGCGAAGTTCTCGAAGAATTCGGAAGAGTCGACATCTTGGTCAACAACGCCGGTGTAGCCAAACACCAGCCATTTTTCGATGTTGACCTCGACACGTTCCACACGGTAATCAACGTCAACTTGCTGGCTCCCATGCTCCTCACTCAGGCGTTTGCATCCGGAATGATCGAACGTAAATCAGGCAAGATCGTCAACGTATCGTCGCGAGGCGCGATCCGTGCGATTCCAACTGGTGCCACCTACTGCGCATCGAAAGCCGCTCTGCAATTGATGACCCAGACGATGGCGATCGAATTCGGTCCCCATAACGTTCAGGCAAACTGCGTCGCTCCAACGGTAACGATGACACCGATGGGCGAAAGCGCATGGCCTCCAAGCCCACGCCGTGACGCCAAGCTTGCCAAAATCCCGACTGGCAGGTTCGCCAATCCCGAAGAAGTTGCCTCAACGGTTCTATACCTAGCCTCGTCGCACGCTGACTTCATCAACGGCGTAGAGCTTCCAATCGACGGCGGCGAAGGCGCGGGTTAGAGAAAACTCTTTCGATTTCCCGAGCAGAGTTATCGGAGCCGAGGGGTCTGGGGCAGGGCCGCGCTACTTACCGACCAATATCGATTCGCATGAATTGCTCGGCAAGCTCCACGCCATAGTTCTTACCGGTATCCGCCAGCCGTTTACGAGTCCGCTCGTCGCGCTCAGCACTACGTTCACCCACCTGACTAACGTGAGAGTGAAACGCGTTCTGGCGAGTTTCGAAATACTCCGTCACATCGACGTGATGATCCGGGTGCTCTGGTCGAAACAGCCACACTTCTTGAACCTTGTGCGGTTCAATCCCCTCAGCCAGATGCTCCGGATACGCCACATGGTCTCGGGCATATGGGAACACTGCGTCGAGAGTCACACGACCGGTCATTGAGTGGTCACGATGGCGGATGTAGGGTCGATTGGGATCAATCGTCAACAATAATCGCGGTTTGTGAATGCGAATCTGACGGACGATCTTCTCGCGAAACTCATCGTTGTCCTCGAGGCTCTGATCTTTCATTCGTAAGAACACGACTCCGGCGAGACCGTACGCCTTCGCAGCATTCAGCGTCTCCACCTCACGAGTTGCTGCCAGATCCGCAGGTTTTATCGACCGATCGCTGGTGCCTTTGTCGCCGTTGGTACACACGACAAGCACAACCTTCTTTCCTTCTGCACACCATTTAGCGATCGTTCCACCTGCAGCCGACTCCGAATCGTCAGGATGCGGAGTCACTACAAGTATTGATTCTGGTTCGTTTTCAGTCATTTCTTTCCTTGTGCGTCACATCGAATTCGCTTCGATGGTCAGCCCTATCCATTTCGCTCTAAAGTGCCGATTCGTTCTCGATTTCCACGTCAGGAAGATCCCCCGCAGGAACAAATCCCATCACCCTGCCGTAGAAGTACAACTCACCTTCAAGCGACGCTTTGATGTTTTTCGATTGTCGGAAACCATGCTGCTCGCCCTCGAACATCATCAATGAAAACGGAATGCCCTTGTCACGAAGCTCACTCGCCATAATTTCTGCCTGGGACGGCGGAACGATCTTGTCTTCGAGTCCTTGCAAAATGATCATCGGACACGAAAGCTGATCGGTGAAGTTGATCGCCGATCTGTCGTAGTAAAGCTGTTTTGCTTCGGGATACGGACCGATTAGGCTATCTAGATAGCGTGATTCATACTTGTGCGTATCACCGATAAACACGCTCAAGTCAGCAATTCCGTAGTACGTTGCTCCAACCGCGAAACGATCCTCGAACGTCAATGCGTTAATTGTCGTGTAGCCACCGGCAGAACCGCCCTTGATCGCCAGTCGATCAGTGTCTGCAAGCCCCTGCGAAACAAGATAATCAGCGGCCGCGATGCAGTCGTCCGTGTCGTACACACCCCAGTTGCCTTTTAGAGCATCTCGAAACGCCTTGCCGTGTCCGGTTGAGCCACGATAGTTCACATCGACCACAGCAAAACCACGACTCGTCCAGAACTGCACGGAAAGACTCAGCGAGGAACTCGTGGCACTTGTAGGACCACCGTGGCTAATCACAAGCAACGGCGGAGTTTCCGATCCGTCTGATTCGTAATCTGGGTTCGTAGGTGGGTAGTAGAAAGCGTGAGCTTCACCGTTGTCGGTTGTAGGAAAAGTGATCGCTGCTGGAACTGAGAAATACGCTGAGTCGAGTTCGATATCGCTCGATGATTTGAGCGTTGTCACCCCACCGTCGTCAAGCGATACGACCACCACCTCCGCAGCCGAAGTAGGCGAGGCTCCGATATAGGCGACAGAACTCCCACCCACATTTACTTCAGCAATCGACGTATGTAGAACTATAGTCTCACCTACCTGATTACCATCAAGGTCGAATTCTCGGAACACGCCCCGCTTGTCGTTTGATCCCTTCAGAAGAACCGAGCTACCGCCTGTAAATGAATACGTGCTGAAACCGAATGCCCAGGCGGGACCGCCGTGATCCTTTTTCTCGCTTACGAGTGGCTCAGCCCTGCCATCTGACCACTTCGAAAGATTCCACCAGCCCGACTCGTCGGTAATAAACACCAAAGTCCCATCGGGAGCCCATTCAGGCTGCACGATGCTGGTGTCGATACCGCCCGTTGCCAACCGCTCGTTGCTCACCGAGCCACTGTTGGTATCGAAATCGGCAACCCAAAGCTCGCAACTGTCCCACGGCATATTCGGATGGTCCCACGAAAGCCAGCAGATACGATCACCGGCGGCATTTTGACGAGGCGACGAGTAAAAATCGTGCCCTCGGGCAAGTACCTGAACGGTGCCTGATCCATCGGTCGCAATCACTACTATCTCATTGTCGGCTTCCATGTTTTCGTAGTGATGTTCCCGCACAGCCAGCAGCCAGCTTGAGTCATTGCTCAACTGCAGATCGGCAAACCGATCATTTCGCTCGATATCAGGCGCGTCGGTAATTACCTCTGGCTCGCCACCATCGGAAACCGCACGATAAATCCGTTGGTCATCCCAGTTGGCAAAATAAACAACGCCGTTGCGAACGGCGTAAGCGCCACCACCGTATTCATGAACCGCGTTCCGAGCATTGAACGGAGCTGGATTAACCTCAGAAGTAGAACCATCACCCGACCGCTTCACGATGACGTATCGGCCGGCCTCTTCGGGTCGACCTTCGTGCCAGTAGATATCGTCGCCGTCCACACGCACTTCGCCCAATCTGAGACCACCCTCGGTGATCAAATCAGCCGAAATAGGGGATTCCCACGACCCGTATGGCGAAGTTTGTTTTGCTGGCATTGGTGTCTCTTATCCTCGGACTGGATAACGGCAAAGCGTTCGAATGCGCAGAAGACTCGCAGAAGAACGGCAGTAAGGCAACACTCCTGTTCCACGAATTGCTCCAGAACGCGAAGCACTTCACCAACTAACCACCGAAGAACGATCCCTTCGTTCACCGTTCACGATCACGCCATACTCGACACCAGCTTCAAAATCGGAGCCAATGTTGATCGACTGATCTTCATGGATGATTGCCAGCGTGCAGGGAACAGGAGCCGTCGGAAGCTGAGTTAGCACCTCGATATGAACGTCTCGCAGCTTCCACCGAGCACCATCGTCACGCCAACCAAGTGTTGAGCCGGAATCGACCGTGTCGAAGTAAGGCTGACTTTCTCGATTATGGCGATCATGGTTGTCAACTCAGAATCATCAGCATCGTTGCTTCCGTGGTTTCGAAATCACCGCCAGCAAGCTGACCGCCAACCTCATCGAGGAGTGCACCCATCTCAGCGTCGTGGTCGACGTACAGGATGATTGCGTTGCCGAACAGGTAGAAGTGAGGTACTTCGATCCAATCGACCGTCAGTACCGAACCGTCTTCAAGTTGAAAATCCGAACCATCTCGCGAAACCGGTTCTGAACCATTCTCCGTTTTCGGCCGCGGTTTTTTAGATCACTTCCGGTTAAAATCTCAACGAAAATTGACTCTTCGACTCTTTAGGGGCTAGTCTTGAAGATAGCTTGAATTTCATTTTTGCGTTGATCGGGAATAGTAAGTTTCGTTACGGAGCAAAGAGAGTCGGGACAAGGTGGAAGCCCGATATCACGACCGGAACTGAATGGACCCGTGAGCTTCGAAGCCAAAGTTTCACTATGAGTAGCTTCCGACGGAGTGGGCACCGTTATCAGAGCCCAGGGCCTACGATCTTCGAAAGCTTTGATCGTGTGTCCGACAGAGATGCTGCTTCACGAAACGTGCAGCGGTAATAAGGGTGGCACCGCGGGATACATACCTCGCCCCTTGAAGCAATTTCATTTGGGAGTGAGGTTTTTTTGTGCCCATTTCTCTGTCGACCGGCCAGCTGGTGATGACAAAGACGAGCAGGGCGATCAAAACCTCGACGATAAACTAGCGAAACACGCTGGACTAAATCGAGAATAGATCGAAATCATGGCTGCGCCAACAAAGAAAAAACGAATCCTAACCGGTGTCCGACCCACCGGAGCACTTCACGTGGGTCACTACGTTGGCGCTCTGCATAACTGGATCGAACTGCAGCACCAGTACGAAACGTACTTCCTGATCGCCGACTACCAAGCACTGGGGGACCACTTGCACGAAATCGACATGATTCGTGAATCCGTGCTCGACGTCACACTCGACTGGCTCGCAGTCGGCCTCGATCCCGAAAAGTCGTCGTTCGTCGTCCAGAGCTACGTACCAGAGTTTGCAGAGCTCACAATGCTGCTCAGCTTCATCACCCCACTCGGAATGCTCGAACGCAACCCAACCCTAAAGGGCGAACTAGACGATCTCGACGTCGAGCAACGCACCGTTGGTTTCTACAACTACCCGATGAGCCAAGTAGCCGACATCCTGCTCCCTCGTGCCGATCTGGTTCCGGTTGGCGACGATCAACTGCCACATATCGAAATGACTCGAGAAGTAGCTCGAAAGTTCAACCGTATGTTCGGCAAAGTGTTCCCTGAATCCGATTCTCTTATTGGCAAGGTCCCGCGACTTTCTGGTACCGACGGTCAGGGCAAAATGAGCAAATCGAAGGGCAACGTAATCATGCTGTCCGACGATGAAAAGACGGTCACCAAGAAGGTCCGCGGAATGTTCACCGATCCCAACCGAATCCGAGCCGACATTCCCGGCAAGGTTGAAGGCAATCCGGTGTTCGAATACCACGACGCCTTCAACCCTGACACCGCCCAGATCGACGATTTCAAAGCTCGCTACCGAGGAGGCACTGTTGGCGACGTCGAAGTCAAAATGGCACTAGCCGAAGCGATGAACAACTTCCTCGATCCGATTCGAGAAAAACGTGCCTACTACCAAGCGAACATGAATCTCGTCGAAGAAGCGATCATGAGCGGCGTCGGCCGTATGCGAACCATCGCCGCCGAAACGATGGAACAGGTCCGAGACGCTATGCGCATCTCCAGCTACACAAAAAACTGGAAGTGAGTAGCCAACTACGTTTTTCTTAGAACCGCTGAAGAGCCATGACTACTCGATTCCAAATATCAAATCCCAATTTCTGGCGAAGTTGCAACTAAATCACTAGTCAACTTCAATCCACCAGAAAGCATTCGTCATGCCCAACTACACACCAGATATCTCCGAATTCAAATCTCTCGCCGAGGATCACAATCTGATCCCGGTTTATCGCGAGATCAGTGCTGACCTCGAAACGCCAGTCTCCGCTTACCTAAAAACAGCGACTGGCAGCCACTCCTTCCTCTTCGAATCGGTCGAAGGTGGTGAGAATCTTGCGCGCTTCAGCATGCTCGGAACAGAGCCCTCGGAAGTGCTCACAACCGGCGCAGGCACCCAACACGGTGAAGTCGATCCACTCAATCTTCTTCGCGATCGCATGTCGAAAGTGAAATACGCAACCGTCGAGGGATTGCCCAAATTCCACGGCGGCGCTGTCGGCTTCCTCGCCTACGACACGATTCGTTACTTCGAACCGTCGGTTCCGCCGATCTCGGATGAAAAATCTGGACTCGACGTTCCCGAAGCGATATTCATGCTCACCGATTCGATCCTGATTTTCGATCACGTCCGACACACGATCTTCGTCGTAGCACACGCTGCTATCGAAAACGGAAATGCAGGCGCAGCCTACGAACGGGCAACCGAAAAGATCGAAGAGATCATTTCACGTCTCGATAAACCCGTGCCACCGAGCGAAGCGCGACGTAACTTCCTACCGCCATTCGGTTTCACGTCTCGTGATTCAAACCTCGACTACAGCTCAGTTGGCCATCCCGACCAATCGCCGATCGACCAAGGTGAAGTGACCGGGCAGCCGTATGTGCCCAATATGACTCGCGAGTACTACGGTGAAGCAATCGCAAAGTGCAAACAGGCGATTCAAGAGGGCGAAGTGATCCAGGTCGTATTCTCGCAACGACTCTCACGGCGCACGCCCGTAAAACCGTTCGACGTATACCGATCGCTTCGGGCAATCAACCCATCCCCCTACATGTTTTTCCTCGAACTCGCTGGTTTCCAGATCGTCGGTGCCTCACCAGAGCTACTCACACAGGTGATCGACGGCAAAATGGCGGTACACCCGATCGCCGGAACTCGCCCGAGAGGAATCGATCAGGATCGCGACGACGAACTCGAAACAGAACTCGTCAACGACGAAAAAGAGGTCGCAGAGCATGTAATGCTCCTTGATCTCGGACGCAACGACGTTGGTCGGGTTTCCGATCCTGGCAGCGTTTCGGTAGAGCAGAGTTTCGAGATCGAAAAATACTCTCACGTGATGCACATCGTGTCGCACGTCACGGGCGATCTCTCGCAACAGTACGACATGTTCGACGCCATGAAAGCCGCATTCCCTGCTGGAACGGTTTCTGGAGCGGCGAAAGTGCGTGCGATGCAGCTAATTGCCGAGTTAGAGCCCGACAAGCGCGGGCCCTACAGCGGCGCGGTCGGTTACTTCAGCTTCACAGGCAACATGGATACCGCCATCTCGCTCCGAACGATGGTCATGAAAGACGGCGCTGCATATCTGCAGGCTGGCGGTGGAATTGTTGCCGATAGCGACACCCAGACGGAATACGAAGAGACGCTCCACAAAATGGGTGCACTGATGCGGGCGATCGATCACGCGGAGGAATCGACAGGTGTCTAACCTGACCTTCAAAAGTACCCGTACCGAATTCTTAAGTGCAATTGAACGATTCGACGTAGCACCTGTCCATGCCGTCATCGAGTCACCGAGCGTCCGACCCATCGACGCCCTCAGGTCACTCCGAATTCCGGGGGAGCCTGCATTTATTTTCGAATCGAAATCTCCCGAAGCTGGCGCATCTCGATACGCCTACGTTTGCCCGGCAATTGAATCAGTCGTTCGAACTGGAGAGTCAGAAGCACTCGGCGATATCAATCCGATCTCGGCACTACGCTCTCACTTCGACACACGAACCGTCGCTCCGATCGATGAATTACCTTACCTAATCACGGGCGTATTCGGATTCGTTGCCTACGAAGCCATCAAACACTTCGAACCGTCCGTAGGCGATCTGCACGACGATCCCACAGATTCACCGGTTTCCGCGTTCATTTCATCAAGAGAGCTTCTCGTGTTCGATCGTGCTCTCGATCAACTACACGTCATTCTGTTCGCACGATCCACCCACGAATTCGACCCTGCCATGGAGCGAATCTCACAGATCTGCCACATTCTCGAGTCAACTCAGCCAGACGACCTTACGCCCACCGCTTCTCAGACGGATATTCAACCCGAAGCCATCAGTACGAAATGCCAGTATGCCGACATGGTGCGCAAAGCTCGAAAGGCAATCATTGAAGGCGAGTTGATCCAGGTAGTACTCGGCCAACGAGTCGAAATCGAAACCGCGGCCGATCCCATCGACATCTACGAGCGGCTTTCGACGTTGAATCCATCGCCCTACATGTACATGCTCGACCTTGGCGACATGCAACTGATTGGTACTTCGCCGGAACTGATGCTGCGGTCCACCGGTGGACTAGCCGCCATGCACCCGATTGCCGGAACACGGTCTCGCGGAATCACCGCCGAAGACGATCTTCAAAACGAAGCCGACCTGCTTTCGAACGAAAAAGAATCTGCCGAACACGTGATGCTGGTCGATCTGGCTCGAAACGATCTTGGGCGTGTCTGCAAACCAGGAACAGTGAAGGTTACTTCGCTCAAGCACATAGAGCGTTATTCACACGTCATGCACCTCGTTTCACGCGTCGAGGGGCAACTAACCGGCGATCGCGACGGTATCGACGCCTTTCAGGCCGGATTCCCGATTGGGACACTTTCTGGCGCTCCCAAAATTCGTTCAATCCAACTGATTACCGAACTCGAACCGGAAGGTCGCGGTCCCTACTGCGGTGCTATCGGCTTGTTCGCACCTAACGGCGATGTCGACACCGGAACAATCATCCGGTCGGTCGTTCTACGCAACGGCACGGCTCACATTCAGGGAGGCGCGGGAATTGTATTCGACTCCGACCCCGATGCCGAAAATCTCGAATCTCTACAGAAAGCAAAAGCACCCCTGCTGGCAATTGCTCGAGCCGAGGTGATGACAACACGCAACGTTCACCACCGGCATCACCGGCGAAGCAACGAGCAAATTTCACCCAACTCCCCACTCACTGCGACAATTCTCATATCTGGCGACTAATCAAATGCTTCTACTCATCGACAACTACGACAGCTTTACTTACAACCTCTTCCAGTACCTTTCCGAACTCGGAGCCAAGGTCGAGGTGATCCGAAACGACAAGGCGACCATCGAGCAGCTTGCTGTGATGAATCCCGAACGCGTGGTCGTGTCACCCGGGCCCTCAACACCCGACAACGCAGGCATTTCCGTCGACGTAATAAAACACTTCGCCGGTAAAGTCCCGGTTCTTGGTGTATGCCTTGGTCACCAGTGCATCGCACAGGCGTTCGGCGGAGTGGTTACGGGTGCTGGTGAAATCCGCCACGGCAAGACATCTCCGATCCAGCACACCGGCAAAGGCGTGTTCGCCGGATTACCACAACCGTTCGAGGCCGTTCGCTATCACTCGTTGGCAGTCGAACAGGACACCGTCCCTGACTCGTTCGAAGTCACTGCCAACACCGAAAATGGCATCATCATGGGAATTCGCCACAAAGAACTCGATGTCGAAGGCGTCCAGTTCCATCCCGAATCGATCATGACCGAAGCAGGCAAAGACCTACTCCAGAACTTCCTCAACAAGCCTTCACCGAGCCAGTAACCAGCAGGGAACCCGATAGCCAACCAGCGATCAGTTCAGAGTTCATCGAACCAAGCTGAAATAAACAACTGAAGGTAAAACACATGAACATCCAACAGGCGATACAGATCGCAGTCGAAGGTACTGACCTCGAGCAGGATCAGGCAGCCGACGCCATGCGCGAAATCATGACCGGTGAGGCAACTCCTGCGCAGTTCGGAGCATTCCTCACCGCAATGCGAATGAAGGGCGAAACCCCGTACGAAATCGCCGGCATGGCGAGCATCATGCGGGAAGTATCACTACACATCGACACCGATGTCGACATGATCGACACGTGCGGTACCGGCGGAAGCGGACTCGACTGGTTCAACATCTCCACAGCCTCAGCATTCGTGGTGGCAGGAGCCGATGTGCCGGTCGCCAAGCACGGCAACCGCGCCATGTCGGGCTCAACGGGCAGTGCCGACGTTCTCGAAACACTTGGAGTCGATATCACTCTCGGTCCCGAAGGCGTAAAGAACTGCTTCACCGAATCTGGTGTTGGATTCATGTTTGCCCAAGCGTTCCACCCGGCGATGAAGTTTGCGGGTCCGCTGCGACCCCAACTCGGGATTCGAACGATATTCAACTTCCTCGGCCCACTAACCAATCCGGCAGGTGTTGAGCGTCAGGTGATCGGCGTCTCTGACGCAGTATTCGCTGAGAAAATCGCCAAAACCCTCGAAATTCTCGGCACGCAATACGCGTTCGTCGTTAATGCTGAATCGGGTGCAGACGAAGTCGATGTTGAAGGTCACACACTGCTCTACCAGGTCAATTCCGACGGAGTAAAACGCCGTCGTACTCGACCCGCCGACTTCGGTCTCCCCGAAGGTAAACGAAATCACCTTGTTGCCGAATCCATCGAGCACTCAGCCCAAATCATCAAGGACATGTTCGCCGGAGCCGGAGCCGGACATAATCCTCCGGTAGCTCCCGAAACGTCCCGCCGAAATGTAGTTGTGCTGAACTCGGCAACGGCGCTTATGGCAGCCGGCAAAGCAGCGGCGTTCCAGGAAGCAGCTGTGATGGCGCAGGACTCTATCGACTCTGGGGCCGCTCAGGCAAAACTCAATTCGCTAATCAAAATTAGTCAGGCACAGTCTTGATCGAAATACCGGGCATACTCGGTGAGATCGTCGAAAAGCGATTAGCCACCATCGAGCAAGCGAAAAAGAAGAAAAGTCTCGCGGAGCTGCGCACTATCTCGGAAAACTCCAGCGTTCCTCTTTCGCTGCAACGAACAATCGCATCGAAGAGTGGAATTTCGCTAATCGCCGAGATGAAACGATCGTCACCATCCGCGGGATCCCTCGATCCCGATCTCGATCCCGGCCATCGTGCAAGCCTCTACTGCGATGCTGGTGCGGCTGCAATCTCAGTCCTAACCGAGCCCGACTACTTTTCCGGCTCAATCGACGATCTTGCCGCAGTTTCGATCATCGCCCGTTCGTCACGCGTTCCGGTGCTCAGAAAAGACTTCATCGTCGACGAATATCAGATCCACGAAGCTCGGGCTGCTGGAGCAGATTGCATCCTGCTGATCATCGCCTGCCTGGATCCGAAGCAGTATGCCGATCTATTCACCGTCTCCACCTCGATGGGCATGGATGTGATTGTCGAAGTTTTCGATGAACCGGAACTCGACACCGCATTGACCGAAGTCGATCCAAACATTCTGGGCATCAACAACCGAAACCTAAAAACCCTCGAAACTTCACTATCGGTATTCGAAACGCTCTCGAAGAGAATTCCTGAAGACCGTATACGAGTCGCCGAAAGCGGAATGAAAAACTCGACCGACGTCGAGCGCATGGGCTACGCCGGTGCGAAAGCAGTCCTCGTCGGTGAGTCGCTGATGAAAGCCGGAATCGACGTGAGCGAACTCGCCCAGGCAATGGCAGCTGTGGAAATCGGATAGCGAAATGGCACCAGAATCCACCCCAACTACCCGTATAAAGATCTGCGGTCTGCGAAGTGCCGAAGCCTCGGTCGTTGCATCAGATGCCGGCGCCGATTATCTGGGATTCAACTTCGTCGAAGGTGTGAGGAGGAGGCTCCAGCCTGAAGAAGGTGTTCAGGTCATCACCGACTATCGCGCCAACCGAAAGAGTTCAAACCGATCTGCCATTTTTGGATTGTTCCGCAATCAAGACCCTGATTTCGTGAATAAAATCGGTCGAAATGCTGGGCTCGACTACATCCAACTGGCTGGCGACGAAGACGACCAGTACATCTCGAAAATCGAGTTGCCTGTATTCAAACAATTGTGGGTCAAAGAAGGGATGACATCACCCGACCTCGACACTATCGTGTCGCCTCTGCTGGTGGCCGGTCATGGTGTATTGCTTGATAGTTACAATAGGGGCACTCTAGGCGGTTCGGGGAAAAAATTCGACTGGGCGTCCGCTGAAAATATTGCCAATCGCGACAATGTACTTCTCGCAGGTGGCCTCAATCCCGAGAACGTTCAGAGCGCTATTACTCAACTCTCCCCGTGGGGCGTCGACGTCGCGAGCGGTGTTGAAACCGACGGCGTGAAAGATCCCGACCGCATCCGAGCATTCATCGAAGCCGTTCGATCAACCTGATCTGTTCGCTCAATACCTTTTCGGCTGGCGATACGTGACGCACACGGCGTAGACTGCTGCGGCACTTGGCACGTGTGCACTCGTCACAGTGCCAGCCAACAAAACAACGCCTCCGGAGTACCCAACTCAATGACCGAGAAATTGCGAATGGCTCAGTACGGAACCAAACACGGTCACGCCCAAGGCGTGCTTCAGGTCATGATCGACCATCCGGAAGTCGAAGTGGTCGGTATTTTCGAACCGGATGCGGCTCGTCGTGAACAGGTCGAAAACTCCAACGAGTGGAACCAAGTTGATTTCGTTGACAGCCCTGATGCTTTTCTCGACGATCCATCAGTCGTCTGTGTAGCGTCCGAGGGTGCGAACAAAGAAAGTCTCGGATTCACCGCAGAGATTGTGGCCGCCAGTAAGCATGTGTTCTACGACAAGCCGGCAGGCGACGACTATCAACGATTCGAACATGTGGTAGAACAGGCCAGAGCGCAGAACACGATGCTCCAGATGGGCTACATGTTCCGAAAGCACGACGGTTTCGAACGAATCGCCAACTGGGCCCGATCCGGATTCCTTGGTCACATCTTCCAGATTCGAGCGCACATGTCGACCTGGCTCCCCGAAAGAAATCCGGAAGGTGTGCAAACCGGCAAAGAGGGTGTTGCACACTTCAAAGGCGGAGTGATGTACGACCTTGGAGGGCACATGCTCGATCAGGTCGTCTGGATACTCGGTCGACCCAACAAGGTCTCTCGATTCTTCCAGAATTCGGCTTCTGAAACACGCGACATGATGGACAACACTCTCGGCGTATTCGAATACAGCAACGCCATCGCTACCGTCGACATCGCCGCGCTCGAAGCCCGTCCAATGGCGCGCCGGTTCGAGGTTTACGGTACCAAGGGATCGGCGATCATGGAGCCCTTCGAACCTGCCGACACGATCAAACTCACTCTCGAAGAAGATCAGGGCGATTACAAAAAAGGCATCAGCATAATCAAGATCGAAGATCGAGCCCGTTACGTCGATACCTTCGCCGAATTAGTTCGCAACATCAAAGGCGAATCCGAGCCGCTACGCACCCTCGACCACGAATTGCTCGTTCAAGAAACCCTCATGCGAGTAACCGGTGGGCTCGCTAGTTAGTTGATCAATGCGCAACTAAGGCACTGAGGTCTACGAACGCGCCCCAAACTACCCGTGCGCTCGTACGTCGACGCCTTCGGGCCACGCCACTTTGAAAATATTGGCGGCCTTGAAAATGGCGTCGGTGATCGTCGCTTCTCGCAGAACGCACCGATAGAGCCCGGCACTCGTCAGGTTCGCCCCGGTGAAGTCCGAACCGGAACAGTTCGTGCGATAAAAGGTCGCCTTAACCAGCGACGCCCCACTGAGATTCGCTCGCCGAAGTTTCGCCTCAGCAAAAACCGCTTCATCAAGATTCGCACCGGAAAAATCGACGTTGTCGAGCATCGCTCGCGTGAAATCTTTTCCACGCAGGTCTCGATCCGAAAGGTCTGCGCCTCTCAAATCTAGCTGCTCGGGAGAATGAGCTCGGTGCCACGCTGTGAGATCTGCGACGGTTCCGTCAAGCAAGTCAAAGTGTTCCTGATTCATCCCCCGATTATGTGGCCGAATACCCTCGGAGTCGAATCCGTCCATGAGAAATTCAAGATATTTCGACTGAATCATCGTTTGTACCTAAAATTGAAACACGTTTGAAACACGTTTCAGTTAACTTAGATGGCGGCTGTTTGGTTGGCGCGATGCGCCCAACTTTCCGAAGTCGCAGTTCGCAAGTAAAATGCTCGCTACGCAAATTGGAAATGATCGCCAGATCAACTTGCGAAGGCGATCACGGTGCCAATACAGAAAAGAAGCACGAGGAAGTAAACAATGGCCTACATAGCCGAATATATTTGGACCGACGGCACCGAGCCAACCGCCAAGTTACGATCGAAAGCACAGGTGTTAGCGGACGGCAAGGAACCAGGGATCTGGGGATTCGACGGATCGTCGACAAACCAGGCAACTGGTGACCAGTCTGACGTAGTTCTCAGCCCGGTTCTCGTAACACCAGATCCGATCCGCGGTGGTGACAACAAGCTCGTTATGTGCGAGACCTTGCTTACCGACCTTACTCCGCATCCGTCCAACACTCGTGCAAAGTGCGCAGCATCTGCCGAACAGTACGACGATCTCGACACATGGTTTGGCCTTGAGCAGGAATACACCTTCTTCGAAGGCAACGCTCCTCTCGGTTGGCCCGACAACGGCTTCCCTGCACCTCAGGGCGGCTACTACTGTGGTGTTGGCTCCGACGAAATTTTCGGTCGTAAAGTTGTAAACGCTCACCTCCAGGCATGTATCGACGCCGGAATTCACATTTCAGGTATCAACGCAGAAGTTATGCCCGGGCAGTGGGAGTTCCAGATCGGACCGGTCGCAGCGCCGCTTGTTGGCGACGAGATGTGGCTCGCTCGATGGCTGCTCTACCGAATCGCCGAGGACTTCCTCGGTCCCAAGGGAACCCCGATTTCAGCAACACTCGACCCGAAACCAGTCGCCGGTGACTGGAACGGTGCAGGTTGCCACACCAACTTCTCGACCACAGAAATGCGTGAGTCGTTCGAAGCATGTGAAGATGCCGCCAAGGCACTTGGTGCCGAAGGCAAGCCAGCGCTCCACATTGCCGACTACGGCGATGGTGTGGAACAACGACTCACCGGCGCACACGAAACACAGCGATTCGACCAGTTCTCATACGGTGTATCCGACCGTGGCGCTTCAATTCGAATCCCCTGGCAGGTCGAAAAGGCTGGAAAGGGCTACATCGAAGATCGACGCCCGAACGCCAATTGCGACCCATACGTCGTAACACAGTTGATCATCGACACGGTCTGCTCAGCAGCCAAATCGTAAAACTTCGGCTCAATACAGACTTCCGAGAGGGGATGGCAACTGCCATCCCCTCTTTTTATTTTGATTACTGCGCCAAGAGGAATGACGTTCACAACGGGTTGATTGGCAAACCCACCCGCCACCGGGATCAGATATCCTGCGCCCGTCTTCGTGGCTGGCACTCACCACACACCCTCATTTCCGGTAAACCCAACATCGCAAAACTAAGGAATCTGAACTACGGCTGGATAGTCGTACTTGCTACCGCACTCATGTTGTTCGGTGGGGCGGGCGCACGTTTCTCGTTCGGCGTTTTTCTCAAACCTGTCACCGAAGAATTCGATTGGAGCCGCGGATCGCTCGCCGGTGCAATTGCGATCGCCGGACTGGCGACCGGCGGATTGCGTCCTGTCGCCGGGATGCTCGCCGACCACCACGATCCTAAGATAGTCGCCGCCGTTGGAGTGCTAATCGGTGGACTCGCTCTTGCCGCCATGTCGCTGGTTCAAGAGCTGTGGCAGGTCTACATCATATTCATCATCATGGGCATCGGCTTTACGCTGGCATCGCCCGGTGCTGTTGCAAAGATCATCGGTGCATGGTTCACGAAGCGCAGAGCGTTGGCGATGTCGGTTGCAGGGACCGGCTCAGCCGCTGGCGAAACAGCACTGGTTCCAACGGCAGCGATCGCAGTTGCGTACATCGGTTGGCGAGAGGGTTACCTGATACTCGCTGCCATTCTGTTGGTGCTAATCCTCCCACCAGTGTTTCTTTTTCTAAAAAGTCGACCCGACCCTGGACAACATGCCGATGGTGCTGACGGTGGAACTACCGACGACGACGAAGACCTAAGCAAAGCGTCAGCCGATCCCAACGCTGGGATGTCGTTTGATCAGGCGTGCCGGACCGGAATATTCTGGCGACTCACGATCGGCTTCTTTATATGAGGCTACACAATGGGCTTCGTGAATGCCCACTTCGTTGCCTACACCACAGATTTAGGCGCAACAGCCGTACAGGGTGCAGGTGCTCTGGCGACGGTTGGAATCGCAGGTCTGGCAGGTGGTCTGGGATTCGGTTACCTCGCCGATAGGTTCGGACGCCGACCGCTACTCTCGATCGCCTACGGTATGCGCGGTCTCGGGTACGGCGTGCTATTGATGGCCGGCAGTCTCCCGATGGCAATTCTCGGAGTCGTAATCATCGGCAGTTCATGGACTTCAGTCATCTCGCTCACAGGAACTGTAGCTTCTGACGAATTTGGGCTTCGACGACTCGGAACGATCTACGGAACTATGTTCATGGTCATGCCGTTCGGAGCCTCCAGCGCCGTATGGCTTGCAGGAAAAATCTACGACACCGACGGCAAATACGACCTCGCCATGTGGCTGAGCCTCGGTATGGGCGTAGTCGCCACAGCCGCCATCGCAATGCCCAGCACCGGCATTGCCAAACGCCTCTGGCCCCAAACACCCCAGGCCGAATAGCGGGTGCCTGGTCAATTCCCTCTCCCTCAAGGCAGGGAGAAGACGCAATCCCTAAATCCAGCGGCCAGTGCGATTTGCGTACTTCGTGTAGATCTCGCCGAACTCCCGCTCTAAGTACGCTTCTTCTCTCCGTATGACTAGAGCCGTCAGAGCGGCGGATCCAAAAAAAACCGATATCAACATCGCCATTGCGTTCAAAGAAATCGCAAGCCCCGCGGCGATCAGAAGAAAGCCCGAATAGATCGGATTGCGCGTCCGTTTGAACGGACCTGTCACAACCAACGTCTCGGTCGGCTCGCCGGGTTCTGGATGCTCGCCCTGCGCCTTTAAAGTCTTGATCGACCAAAAGATCAATCCGATTCCGGCGACGACCAGCACCGCGCCGATAACCACACCGGTCGTACCGCCGATAACAGCACTTCGCCATAGCAACACGTGGATCAGCGCACCGATAAAGATCGGGGCGCCGAATATCACCGGAGGAAGAGCCGGAAGCTCGAGTCCCGGCTTCTTGTAACCACTACCCGAATCGTTTTGACCGCTGGCCATACCGCTACTTTCTGAACTTCCGCTATCGACGCGCCATGCTTGGTCGAACAACCTAACTCGTCAAACTCTGACTGAACGGTTCGCTCTCCCGCTCTCGCAGTGCAACATTCACCCGCAGTTTTTCGAGCGTCTGTTGTAACGTCAGTTGACCCTGCGGTACTTCGTGATCGTCAAAGAACGCAATTACGTCTGCTGCCTGCTCAGGCTTGCTCAACGAAGTCACACCCGAAAGCATTCGAACGATGCTATTCGACGGGAAGTCTTTGTTGACCTGATCCCAATTGTCCTTGATGAACTCCCACGCCAGGTGACCGTGCTCTTTATTCCGCATGGCAACCGCCAGCAGGTACGGAGCATCTTGAGTTCGAATCGTTCCATCCAGCGTCATCGCCAGTGTACGTTCCATCTCAACTTCGCCCGGGAACGCCGCAAGTGCCGACTGGTATCGACGTTCTTCCTGAGGTGTCGACGGGTTGTGGTGCTTGTCGAGGAACACTTCGTACTGCGCCGAATCACCGTGCGACGCAACGACACCGGTGGCAGCGGCCACGACGTTCGGCTCGGCTGATCCAGCATCTACCAAGTACGAATCGTGCATATCACGAGCGTTCTTCTGCGCCAGTGCGTCGTCGCCGACGTTGGCAAGTAATCGAATGAACAGGCCACGAAGCTCGAGATCACGCGACGAATCGCTGTCGGATGGTTCCCAGCCAAGTCGATCCATCGCTGGCTGAGCCAGATCACGAATTGATGCCTGAAACTGTTCTTTCGCCTCGCCTTCGACTAACTTTTCGAGACCAGTCAGGCAACCAGAGAGAACTGTCCAAACGTCGAGGTCGGTCTCGGGCTGGAAGCTTCTTGCAAAGTCTAGGAAGCCCGAGGCAGACGTGCGACCCGCCATTACCGATGACCACGTGTCGTCAACAAGTCCGTATCGCTCGATAGGTGTGAGATTGTCGAACATAGTGCTCGAAAGCGATTTCAGCATTTCTGCCGAATAACGTGCCCGGAAAAATCCGCTACCACCTGCGTTTGCGGTCGCCCAATCAGCCGGTGAATCCAGTTTGACCTCAGCCGATTTCTCCTCGAGCAAGTAACGAACTTCCTCGACACCAGAAGAGGTTCCAACTTTAAGTACGATCGGAACCGACCAGATCGTCGAGTCGGCAGTCTCGCCCTCGGTGTACAGGAAGCGGTCCTGTGAAAGTGAAATCGTTGAACCATCTTCGGGAATCGAAGCGCTAACGAGCGGGTAGCCCTTCTGGAAAATCCACGAATCCATGATTCGACGTGCCGGCTGCTGTGTGACGTGCTCGATGGCGTCCCACAGGTCGTTCGTCTCAGTGTTGGCGAACTTGTGCTTGTTCAGGTAGTAGCTTAACCCATCCTTGAACTCTTCTTCGCCGAGGTACTGCTCAAGCATCCGAAGAACCGATCCGCCCTTCTCGTAGGTCAGAAGATCGAACATGCCTTCCGCATCGACCGGTGAATTCACCTCAATCTCGATCGGGCGTGTGTTTGCCAACGAATCAACGTCGAACGCCATCGAACGCTCGAGGCTGAACTGGTTCCAACGACCCCATTCAACATTGAAATTGTCGGAACACATCGCCGCCATAAAAGTAGCAAACGCTTCGTTCAGCCAGATTCCGTTCCACCATTCCATCGTGACCAGATCACCGAACCACATATGAGCGATTTCATGAGCGATTACATCGGCAACCCGTAGCAATTCAGGCTCGGTCGAACGTGATTTGTCGACGAGCAGCAAAACCTCTCGATAAGTAATACACCCAAGGTTTTCCATCGCACCGAAAGCGAAATCGGGAACCGCAATCATGTCGAGCTTCTGCCCCGGATACGGAATTCCATAGTAATCCGAGAAGAATTTCAGCGCGAACGCCCCTGCTTCAAGTGAATAGTCGGTGAGGTGGCCTTTGCCGATCGGATGAACGATCCGCAGCGGTACGCCATCGACATCGACTGGATCGGTCGCCTCGAACGGCCCCACGATAAATGCCACTAGGTAGGTCGACATCACCATCGTGTCCTCGAACAATATGGACTTGCGTCCGTCGCCCAGATCAGTCTCAGAAACCGTCGGCCCATTGGATACAGCAAACTCATTTTCTGGAACGACGAGTGTCACTCCGTACGACGCCTTGAACGCCGGTTCGTCGAAGCACGGGAACGCCCGACGAGCATGTGTGCTTTCGAACTGGGTAGTGGCGATCGTACGCTCCACACCATCGTCGCCCGTAAACACAGATCGGTAAAAGCCGTGAAGCTGATCGTTCAGGATTCCCGTGAACTCGGCAACGATCGTGTACGGACCCGCTGACAACTCCGAGTCGAAGCTCAGTGTCGCTCGTTCTATATCCTCGTCATGCTCGACTCCGCTGGCGACGGTTACACCACCGACTGCGTCTCGTACGCATGCAGCGCTGATCTGAAGGTCAGCCGAATTTATCTGAATATTGTCGGTCGACTGACCAAGTTCGACTTCGATTTCAACGCTGCCAGCGAACGTGGCGTCATCGAGATTAGGCTCGAGGCTAATTCGGTAGTGCGACGGCACGACGAACGAAGGTAAGCGGTGTGGATTGGTCGAGCTGCCAGACAAGTTTCACTCCAGTTGAAAAAAGTATCTTTGGAGATTACCGCGTCAGCAGTCCGCACGCTACCGGTCGCGAGTGGTCATATTCAACCCATGTGGAGCAACGAATCAGCCATGTTCTTACGCCATTTTTCAGCCGATTCGGGAGTCCATTCGTAAAACCCTCTGCCAACCTTCACGCCAAGATCATTCGACTCGATTTTTTCGAGAAGAACGCGGGGCAACTCACGGTCACTGTTGAGTTGTGAAAACGTTTCTTTAGAAGCCATCTGTTCACCCGCTGCCGTTGCGCTAGCGATTTTTTCGAATATTCCAACTTGAGAAGACTCTCTCCCAAATCCCTGTCTCACGATCTCGTCGACCTGCAACGCAGTAGCCAATCCTTCCTCAACAATCGACATGGCTTCTCGCAACAGGGCCACCTGCAATCTATTACCAATAAATCCTTGAACTTCACGTTGAACAATCGCAGGTTTTTTACCAATCAATTCGTATTCGCGAGTTACTAGCTCAACCACCTCATCAGAGGTTTCGGAACCTTTCACAACCTCAACACCGGGCAACAAATGAGGCGGATTATAGTAGTGCACCCCAATCACACGAGAAGCACGTTGCGTCGCTGCCCCATAAGCACTTGGAACGAACGTCGAGCTATTCGAAGCGAGAATGGCATGATCGAGAGCAGCCCTGTCGATCGCCGAAAATATCTGCTGCTTCAGCTCTAGATTTTCGGAAGATGCTTCGACAACCAGATCAGCATTGCTCACAGCTTCTCCGAGATCAGTAGTCGTCGAAATACGCGCAAGGGCACTCTCAACATCGCCCTCCGAAATGCGGTCCACCGATGCCAGTGCCTGCAGTCCAGTTCGAGCACGAACAATCGCGTCATCCAGCAATGCTTCGGAAATGTCGTGGAGAACAACCTGTCGACCGCGGGAAGCGAACTCAAGCGCAATCCCATGTCCCATGAGCCCCGCACCTACAACAGCGATTTTCTCAAACCGGGTCGATGCTGATCCCGACGGTTCCGCCGAACTCTCCAGCCTATCGATCGGTTTATAGTTCGGTAAATCAGTTGGAGTATTAGAGTTCGAAATCTCTTTGTACAACTCGCCAGCTATGATCTGAACCAGATCCCACCCAATCTGCTCCCAGATCTCGAACGGTCCAGCAACAGCCCATCTGCGCCCGATTGCACTCGTAATCACCAGATCGATATCACAGGCGTCTGCAACTCCCGCATCGACCAACGCCAACGATTCACGATAAATCGCAGCCTGCAACCGGTTCGAAACGCTACTCGTCACCGAATCATTCGATAGCACGAATCCGCCCTAAACAAAATCTAGCTATGCTTGTCATACCGAGTAGCCGATCGAACCGTCTTCGCGTATCGGAATGACCTGCAGGTTGCGCGGGTTGTACGGCTGCGCCCGGAACGACTCCACTTCGAGATCGATCCCGATACCGGGGGTGTCAGGCACCGGAATGTAACCTCCTTCTCGCTTCCACGACGAGTTAAAGCCCGCGTTGAACGGCTGTTCGTCTTCTTTCGAATACTCTTGAGTTAGGAAATTCGGAATTGCAGCATCCATATTGCAGGCTGCCGCCGTTAGAACTGGGCCAAGGAAATTGTGCGTCACCAACGCCGAGTGATACGACTCTGCGATCGCAGCGATCTTCTTCACGGCAGTCACGCCACCCGCGAGTCCAAGATCAGGGCGTGCGTACTGACTTCCACCCGCTTCGAACATCTCGCGGAACTCCCAGATCGAGTGCATTCGTTCGCCGTTTGCAACCGGGAGCGTTGTCCGCTGTGCAACTTCCGCTTGGGACTTGATCGAATCGATCTGCACCGGGTCTTCGTAGAACGCCGGTTGAAACTCGACCAACTGCTCAGCAAGAGCAATCGCAACCATCGGCGTCAGCTTCCGATGTATCTCGAGGATGATGTCGACATCGAGTCCCGCACCCTCACGCATTGCCGCAACGTTCTCACGGGTGTCGTGAATTAGTCGAGGAAGCGTCATCGATTGGAATCCATCGGGAAGAGGGTCGGTTTTGATCGCCGTAAAACCTTCTTCCGCGGCATCACGGGCGTTCAACAACAGTCCTTCAGCCGACGTTCCCTGGGTGGCAACATCAGCCCGGACACTGCCCATCAGCAGATGCAGGCGAATCTTGTTGCGAACCTTTCCGCCGAGTAACTGCCACACAGGAGCTTCGAGAGCCTTGCCCTTGATGTCCCACAGAGCGATGTCGACCGCACTTACCGCACCCGACAACACCGAGCCGCGGAACGGTCCCATCCGATACATGTACTGCCAGTGATGTTCGATGTCGAGCGGATCTTTGCCAACCATGTAGTCGGCGAACTTCTTCACGACTGCGTCGGTAGCTTCGAGATAGCCCCAACACGCCGATTGACCAACGCCCACCAGGCCGTTGTCGGTGAATATCCTGACGATCTGGCTGTTTCCAGCAAGGATCGATTCAACTCGTTCGATTTTCATATCCATTAATTCTTTGGCTCTCGGCTGATTCGACGATTAATAGGCTGCAATTACGTCTCGGCGAAGATAATACGCATTATTCCGAACGTAATTGCGAAATTAGAGCGATGACCGACTCCATATCGGTCACTCTCGGGTGCTTTTCGTAGTCGGGATGCCCGTTGTAGCGATCGATCAAAATTGGTCGCAATCCAGCGTTCTCCGCTCCACAAATATCCGATTCAAGCTGGTCGCCGATCAGTACCGCTTCACCAGACTCAACCCCAGCTTTCACCAAAGCTGCCTCAAAGATGCGGCGATCAGGTTTTTCAACACATGTTTCACCGGAAGTTACCGCGAAATCGACATGCCCCGTCAGCCCCATATCGTCGCACAAGCGCTTGCTACTGGAATTCATATTCGAGACAACCCCCACGATCAATCCATACTCTCTCAGACGATCCAGCCCCTCGATCACATCAGGAAACAGGGCAATTCGATACTCCTGTTTACGAACTTCCGCCCAAATCTCACCAGCTAGAGATAAATCAACATCATGCCCATCACCCTGGAGCACAAGTTGCTCAAATCTTGAAAAAAACGCCCATTGCTCATTTCGACTCATCGTTCGAACAGGGTTACTGGTGTTCTGGCTGGTCATAAACTCATCGGCGACGTGGTAACCGGCGTTGATGCCGTCTGTCGTGACTTCCAGGCCAAACTTTTCGGCTGCGAGTGCCTGTATTTGCTCACGCGGTGGATCGAAACCGGCCAGCGTTCCATACATATCGAACAACACTGCTTTTAGTTCAGCCATTAATACTCATTTCAGACCGACGATGGATTGGGCCGCTAATGCTGCCACGCCCTACCCATTTCGCACCCGAATCTTTGAGAGTGCTCGCACACGCCTTTGCTGTGCTGCCGGTTGTATAAACTCCATCCAAAAGAAGGATTCGCTTCCCGGCAATCACATTGGCCAAATGGGGTTTTACCACAAACGCTCCAACTGCTGCACGCTGTCGTGCTGCGGTGGTCGGCTGTTTGGACTCGGGCACCGCGTGAACAAGTCGTACCAGACCGTCGCTGGGAAATAGATATCCAGGTGATATGCCAGTAGTTGCCCCTGCGACGCTGACTGGTTAAACCCTATCGACCGCAATCTTGAATCGTGCAGCGGAACTGGTTGTACCAGTTCCGCACCACTTCGACTCACCACTTCAATATTTAACATTGTCCCGAGAACGGCTCCGACCGCACGCACATCGTCGAATTTAAGCGCTTTTATCGCCGGGCCAACAGGTGTGTCGTAAAGGTACGATCCGTGCAGCCGCTCCAGAGGTGACTGCTCAGCAACACACCTTCCTGTCCCCCGTGTAGGCAGAGGTTCTGCGCACTTCTGGCACACGTTAGAGAGCAACAAAATCGACTCCGGCACGCAAAGTGGCACAGTAGCGCTCCGTCCCTTCCGCAGTGCACACAGGATGCGGAAACATTAGATTAATCGCACCGGATGCGAATTCTCTAAGAGCATTAATCAATTGCGGCATTTCCAGTAAAAATACATATCCGAACCGGTCCAGAAACACTAATCCGGCAATAGAATAACTAAGCACAGGGCTGAGGCTCGATCCAAGAATATTATTTGGGTTCGATTTGGGGGATTTGTGGAACTTACTATCACCGCCAACAATACGACTCTTACCGACGCAATCAAGAAGTATGCCGAGAAGCGACTGAGCATCCTTGATCGAAGATTCCGTGATCCGGTGCCTGTGTTCCTACAGATTCGAAAAGAGTCGACCAAAAAGGAAGCCGAACGATTCATCGCTGAAGTAACTATTAGGCTGAATCGAGGAGTCGTCCGTGGTGAAATGCGCGGTGACACACCGTACACCGCGATCGACCATGTTTCCGACACCGTTACTCGCCAAATCAGTCGATACAAAAATCGTTACTCCGACAAGAACCGACGCGATACCGCGGGCGGTCTCGGCATGGCAATCGCGGAGCAGCTCGCACAGGCTGCCGTAAGCGAAGTCGATGAGAGCGGGATCACGACTCTCGAACACGGCCAACTCGTTCGAACTAAGCGCCACGTGGTCACACCTGAATCGGTCGAAGACGCTGCAGCTCAGATGGAACTACTCGGCCACAACTTCTACGTTTTCAGAAACAAAGAAACGAACGAAATCAACGTTGTGTACCGGCGTCACGACGAGGACTACGGTCTAATCGTCCCCGAAGACGCCGAATAACACGTTCGATCGTCAGCACATATCGTCCCATCGTCACCCCGACCTCGCCGGAGTGGCCGGAGGCGTACGCAAACTCCGGAGCTACCAATGGCCAATTACAAGTTCTCGACCAGCGTGGAGAGATCTTCGGTGGTTACGTGGGATTCGGCGAGTTTCGACCACCATCGGCTGCGCCATCTGACCAATCTGCCTCCACTCCGCTATAGCTACGTCGCTATGGCAGAGAAGAGGAATGAAGATTGGTGCGGTCACTAAGAGGACATTACCCTCAACCCAACCTTCTTCCGCCTACTCAACTGCCGTGTATTGGTAAATCACCACAGGTGTATCAAACCCAGTTTCGAGTTGCTCGGGGGTCGGATACACCTGCACCAATCCGTCGATCTCCATTCGGTTGAACTTCTTAATACCCTTCTCCGGATATTTAGCCCGTTCCATCTCGCCAACGTACACGTACTTAACGTTGTACTTGTCGAGGAAATCACGGGCTGGCTGCCGCAAAGTCGAATTGAAGAAGTTATTCACGTCAATGCGTCGATTTGTCACCGTCGAGGCGTACCCAACTCGCTGCTGACGCTGATGCCAGTCCCAGCCGATCACCGCTGGCAGGCCCGTGTAGATCGAAACCCGATTACCCCACCGATACTGATCGCTCAGACCCTCGACGATCACCGGTGAACCTTTGATGTTCTCCTGCATCCACGTGATGGCGTCATAGTCATACTTCAGCGTCAGAGGCCCTTCATGATCGACGTATGTCACCGATTCCATGTACGCCAAGCCGTCGAGGGTCAATCCACTAAACTCGAACCTCTCGGAGTTTCGATCGCGTGTGCCCAGAACCGGATAGATCATCACGCCGATCACTAACACGGAAAGCAAGCCCAGCCATACCCCGCGCGCTGCACGCAGGCTACCTAGCGAAAGTTTTCCGGCATCGGCCATGTACCAGAGGAAATACGCCGAAGCCATCGCAAGCAAGATCCATGCCTGCAAATAAAACTTGAACACAGTGTTCATACGACCGATGTCCCCTTTGACCGTAAACATGTCGACGCCCGCTGCGAGTGCCATCGCCATTACAACCATTCCAACAGCAACTAGCGAATACCGGGCACCGGGAACACGCGAACTGTAGGCAACCACGCCAGCACCGAGCACCGAAGCTCCAACTATCACAGTGAATGCAATCGTTGCGAATCCGGTGAGGGCTAGTGTCGCTACCGCTGCCGCAACCAGTACCACAACGATCTGCCACGTCCAACCAGCAACTCCCGATCCCGAAAGCGTCGGATTCGCCACCCTCACAAGGGCATCAGAGAGCCGCTCTCGCCACATGAAAACAAGCCAACTCAAAATCGCAAAGAGGAAGAGGGCGTGGATGACCACGTATCGCCACAGCTCGGTCGAGAACTGGCTCTTGATCACACCATTGTTGAACAGCTCGAAATCCGCGTGAAAAGGCAGATAAACAACGTGCCCGACCACCACAACGAATATGGCGCTAAGACCGCCAACCACCAGCCGCTCGATCACCGAACGCTTGCTCGAAAGCAACTGCCCGCCAACAAGGAATGCGCCCATCATCAGCAGTTGAGTCGGAAAATCCCAAGCATTGATCGTTCGCAGCGAGCCAACCAGAATTCCGATCACAATCAAGCCCGCCAACGACTCACCGATAGGTCTACTACGACCGATCCTGAGATAAGCAGCAACCGTGGCTGCCAGAGCGGTGAGTGCGATTGGAATGGCGATCAAATGGGCGTGTAAATCGGCAAACAGGAACGTGAAGAATGGGAATTCCGTGATCTCGTTTCCCGGCGAATCGGGAGTCATCATTCTCGAACTGCGCCAGAAATCAAAGAATCCAAACGGTTGATCCTGGAAGAAGGTTCGAGATGCCCCCTGCAATACCTGAAGCAGCCCATCGATGTTCCCGGCAATCGCAACCATCACGACCGCAATCAGACCCGCGATCGCAGGTGATTTACGCGACCACGCCGGTATTCGCCTTGCACGCAGTGTTAGCTCGGCCAGACCACTCACGATCGAATAAGCACCCCCGATGGTGAACATGAACAACAACGGCACCGCGAGGTTGTAGGCAACCGATGGAACGATCCCAGTGAATCGGATGAGCGAGGCGATCATGAACTGCCCAAAATAGTAGTAGTTCAGATAACCACCTGCGTACCACGGGTCGTACGGCGGCACGGTCGAAGACTTCACCACGGCGTTCAGGTAGGCGAAGTCCATCGGCTTCTCGCCGCCCTTCCACGGGTGCCACAGATCGGGATTTGCGGCTCGGATCAATAGGAACGCCATGTATCCGATCAGGAGCAGGACTTCCATCCTGATGATCCGCCGCCTGTTCGCCACGAGATGCGCTTTGAGATCGGCTCCGATTAAACGCAAAGTGATGTACGAAATCGCAGCAAGTACTATCAAGGCAAGTAATACCGCGAAGAAACTGAACTGTAGAACATTCGCACCCACCAGCAGCCACGCCACAGTGGCGACCAGCAATAGCCCTAACGGCTTCGCAAAGAGATAGCCACGGTCCGGCCACGGCCTGAACACAACGAACGCAATCGGCAGCACAACCAGCGCGAATAACTGAGCAGCGATGTACCAGACGGCGGGCGTGATCCAGTCAGGCATCCACCGCAAGAACGTGATTGAGCTCCACGTGCCACCCGACTGCTGACCTATAGCATCCTTATCAGACAGTACGAGTCCGATTTCCTGCGGTCTAAATCCTTGAACAGCAGACCCGGTCGCACCAATTTCATCCCGTAAACGCTCTGCCGAGAATCTCTCGATATTGTGAAATACAAACGTCTGCGGATGCTCATAGACAGAAAAACTCTCATCAGCCCAACCGAGCTCTGCCGTGAAAAAACCGTCTGACGGCTTCTGAAAATGCTCGGGAGCGCCGAAATCGAGGCGTGCAAAAGGGTCTTCGTAATAATCCACTCCCAGTCCGCCAACGTAGCGGCTACCTGAATACGCCATCATGTAACCAAGCTCACCCGAAAATATCTTCTCGTAGAACGTCGATGTGATCGGATAGCGGTCAGGCAACCGAGGAATCGTTGCATAGAGCCGGTTGCTCAGCAGAACGAAATAATCTGATTCGGCTAGCAATTCCGACAACTCATTGAACTTCTCCCGATTTTCGTCGTTGTACAGTTCGGCACGCTCATGCATGTCCAGCCCGATCACCCCGGGAATCCCCTCCTCCCAGTGCTCAAAGACAACCTTCGAACCGCTAGGTGCGTTGTCTTTTAGCCAACCAGAAACGTTGTTCAAGGGGTGCTGTCCCGAGTAAACATTCATGAACGAAAACGAATAATGAGCCGTGAACAACAGAACTAGAGCGATTGGCAACGCCTGCAACCAGCGTCGGTTCGGCTGCAACGATTTGATCACTTCGAACGCCCACCAGAGCACTCTCGCACCGTACAAAATCAGGAACGGTGTGATCGGCATCATGTACCGCATGAACTTCACATCGAACCAGCCGGTAATCAGCAAATAAGGCAGCACCCACGCGAGAATCACCAGATCTGCCTTACGGTGAGCCAGAACACCCGCGATCACGGCTCCAAGCAGACCAAGCCACACCGTCAATCCAAGTATCGGTCCCAACCCCCACGTTCCAAGTTGAACCATCTGGTAGATGTATTTGGAAGTATCTTCGTACTGCCGGGTGAACGGGAAATCGGCCTCTCGCCTGACCATCTGGCCCTGAGTCGAAATGTTGTCGATATATGTCTTGAAATCGAGGAACATGTACGGCTGCGTAACGATCAACACCGCAAGAACGACGATCCCCATGAGAACGATGTTCTGGAACGCGGTCCACTGCCGTATTGCCGCAGAATCGGACGACATCTCGTTTGAGTCGTAGCGATCACCGCTTCTCGAAGTCATATAGATCAGGTGCGCGAGAACGAGCGCCAGCACCAACGGCAATACAGAAAACTTCGTAGCGACCGCTAGACCGAACATCACACCGGTCAACACCGAATCGCGCCTCCGCCCGTGCTCAGCAACGCGGATCGAGTAGTAGATCGTTGCGACGATGAAAGTCGTCACGAAGGTATCGACCGCAAAGAAATGGCTCAGCTGAATCTGCTGCACTGCAAGTGCCGAAAGCAACGCAGCCAATATGCCAACGCGACTACTGAATACAGCACGACCGATCAAGAAAATAAAGAAAATTGTCGCTGTATCAGAAACGGCGGAGAGCGCCCGACCCGCGTACCGCAGATCGAACATACTCATCCATTTGTACGGGGCAACTGCGTACTGAATCGTCTTCAGCGCGTAGTGCGGCAGGCTGCCCCAGTTGAACGAACCCGGATTCAAAGTGCTCGTTTGCGGATCGGTCAGGTTCGACCATTCATTACCTTCAGGAAACTGAAGGTTGTAGACCTGCGACAGAAAGGCACGCTCGTCTGGGTGGAAAAGCCCTCCCTGATCCCAGTTAATTCCATACAGACGGAGTGCGAGTGCTAGCAACAGAATCAAAACAAGTGCGTAGCGCGTCGAGATCCTCGGCACCCGCAGATGTCTTGCCGACACTTCCAATCGGGACGGCTTCGGCGACAAGTTATTGATTATAAAGTCCGATCCTTGATCCCGATCATCCGAGGAGGTCTCTCCGCGGGTGGGCGCTAGATCATTGGCATCGGCACTCTGAGCTTCACGCATGAAGAAGAATTCTATCGTTGGGAGTATGGCTGGTGTAGCTTGATTCGTACTCCTTGTTACGCAAGCTGAGTGAATATCGACTTATTCCCATCTGCCAATCGGCTAATAGGGCACCACTGAACGTACGAAAAAGTAAGTTTGACCCCCGACTTCCCCACATCTACGCTTGGTTTCAACGTTTTACCAAGCGCACCAACAAAGCCAACGAAAAACCTAAAGTCAGTGATCCCACTTGACCACATCTGAATCTCAACAGCTCGTCTCCAATTCGTTTGATCGAACAGTGCTCCCAAATGGTCTGAGGATTCTCACCAGCACTTTCCGTCACACCAACGCCGTAAGCATCAATTTTTTTTTCGGTGCAGGCTCTCGCTACGAAACTCCCCAGCTCGCCGGAGCTTCCCACCTTTTCGAGCACATGCTTTTTAAGGGAACTCCCGGCCGACCAACGCCCCGACAGATTTCAGAAGTCGTCGAGGGTGTGGGGGGAACGCTCAATGCGTTTACCGATAGAGAAGTAACCGGCTACTGGTGTCGGCTCGCCCAGCCTCACTACCGTGAAGGTATCGACCTCCTTTCCGACATGACACTCAATTCGCTCTTCAAAGACGACGATATCGCCAAAGAAAAGCAGGTTGTATACGAAGAAATCCGAGCGTCATACGACTCGCCAGGGGCGCGAGTCTCGATGCTGCTCGACGATCTGCTGTGGCCAGGCCAACCGCTAGGACGGGACATCGCAGGATCGGTCGAATCGGTTGGAGCGATCTCTCGGGACGAGATGCTCAAGTACCTCGAAACACAATACGTAGCCTCGAACACAGTGATCGCCGTCGCCGGAAATATTGAACATTCCGATGTTGTCGACCAGGTGAGCGAGCTACTCGGAGGACTTCACGACGGTGAAATCCTTCCGATGATCCCTTACGAACCCAAACCGATAACGAAACGGATTACCCTCGAACATCGACCCACCGAACAGGCTCACATTGCGTTCGCTTTACCCGGACTCGCAAACGACGATCCCGACCGGCATGCTCTCTCGATCATGTCGGTGATTCTTGGTGAAACCATGAGTAGTCGCCTATTCGAAGAAGTCCGTGAACAACGTGGACTTGCCTACGATATACACAGTGGCGCCCATTTCTTAAGCGACTGCGGAGCGTTCGTTGTTGCATCGGGAATCGATCCCGCACGAATCGACGAGGCAATCCCGGTAATCCTCACCGAAATCGGAAAAACGCGAGAGGGTGTAACCGAAGCCGAGTGGGCACAGGCACTTGAACTCACCAAAGGCCGAATGATGCTCCGAATGGAAGAGAGTCGTGCAGTATCGAGTTTTCTGGGGATTCAGGAACTCCTTCGCAACGAGGTCGAGACAGTGGACGACATCATCGCCAAAATCGCTGCTGTCACTCGCGAAGACATTCACAGAGTCGCCAACCGGATCATCAAATCCGATAATCTCGTCCTCTCGATTGTCGGACCATTCGATGACACCGCGCACTTCGAAGAGATGCTCAAGTTTGATTAGCCTCAACGCATTGCCAGCAAGTAGCCGCTAGCGTGTTGCTTGAATACCGCTAACTTCGAGTTTCTAAAAAATGCGCGAAATTCGATTAAGTGTGTAAAAAAAACGCTTGGGCTCGAAAATAAATCCGGCGTAGCTTGCTAGTCATGTTGACAAAACAAGCACCTCCAACCGACTTCAAGTGGCAGGCAGATAACATCCGTGCTCTGCGTACCCACCTCGGACTTTCACAAACTGCGCTATCCCGAGAAATCGGTATTCGACAACAGACGATTAGTGAGTGGGAGACCGGGATGTACGCACCTCGCGGGGCGTCGGTCACAATTCTCACTTTGCTGGCAGTCAGCTCGAATTTCCAGTTCGAACCGGAAACTGCCGACAATGACAAGATTCCTCCGCTGATGTCGGATCGATCGACACAGGGATTGGCTCCTCGCCGCCTTGCTGACTCGGGCCCGGTTACCGCACGATCGGAACAGCCAGCAAAGGCACAACGACTAACGTTCGAAGCCGCGAAAGCAGCCCAGGCCGATCGTCTCACTGGTACGTATAACTCAACCTACTTTGAGTCACGACCGTCAGCAACGGTTCGACGACTCGAAGTCCCCATGTGATTAATAGTCGATTCTCGACTCGACAAACAATCTGCTAGTTGGCACCTGACCACAGCTGGTGCGGTTTTTGACAGGATTTTGGCTTTGACACCCTCATTCCAGTCCGACTAGGATTGAGCCACTGATCAACGGAGAGATCAATTGGCTACACGTGCATACATCCTCATCGGAACGGCTGTTGGTAAAACCACCGAAGTTTCCGATGCCCTGAAAGAAATTACGATGATGAAAGCCGTTGACACAGTGACGGGACCTTTCGACATCATCGCAGTAGCGGAAGCCGACGATCTCCCAAGTATTGGCGATCTGATCAGCGATGGGATGCACGGCATTCCGGGCATCGTAAAAACCGTTACGTGCCTGTCAGTCAGAAGCTGACACACCGGAGCCCCGATTCAAATCGGGAATTCATATATTGCGCTTCGACTTCACCACTGAAGAGACCGATTTCAGAAACCAGATAAGCACGTTCCTCGATGAGATGCTGCCCAAAAACTGGGGGGGGCCGGCGGGACTATCGGATGACGACGGGTGGGCTCTCGATCAGCGACTCAGGAAAGAACTGGTCAAACGCGGTTGGTTGGTGATGGGCTGGCCAAAAGAATACGGTGGCGCCGATTCATCACCAATGATGAACACCATACTTGCCGATGAAATGGCGTATCGCAGAGCGCCCGGACTCGACGGGTTCGGGACCCGAATGCTCGGCCCGACGCTTATGGCGTTCGGCAACGAAGAACAGCGAGCGCAGCATCTCGGTGCAATCGCCCGTGGTGAAGTCCAATGGTGTCAGGGCTATTCAGAACCCAACTCCGGATCAGATTTAGCCTCGATCCAAACAAGCGCAGAACTCTATGGCGATGAATTCGTCATCAACGGTGCCAAGATATGGACATCGATGGGTCACCGCGCCGACATGATGTTTATGCTCGTGCGCACCAACCCCGATGAGCCACGTCACGCCGGAATAAGCCTGCTGCTTGTCGACATGAAAACGCCGGGAATCGATGTCCAGCCAATCGTAAACATGGCAGGTGTCCATCACTTCAATCAGGTCATCTTCGACAATGTATGTGTGCCCAAAGAAAACCTTGTCGGCGATCTTAATGACGGTTGGCGAGTAGGGATGACGATCCTGAACCACGAACGATCGGGGATCGAGTTCGCCGCCGGTGCACGCGCAGCAATAGAAGAACTAATCGCTTACATCAACAATCCCGATTCACCCGTTCACTCGGCGAAGTCCGATCCGGCAGTACGAATCAAGCTCGCCGAACTGAGCACTGAAGTCGAAGCCGCACGACTACTCTGTTACGACGTCACATGGCGGCATGGGCAGGGTCTCGAACCATCGTTCGAGGCATCGATGAGCAAAGTTGCTGGTACCGATATCTATCAAAAAGTTCTCGAGTACGGACTCGAAATCCTTGGCATGTACGGCGGGTTGGAACCCGCATCACCTCAGGTAGAACTGCAAGGCAGATTCCTGAAGCTGCGAATGCTCTCGACAGCAACCACGATCTTCTCTGGCACGAACGAAATTCAGAAAAACATTATCGCCCAGCGCGGACTCGGGCTTCCGAGGCCACCACGGCCCCCCGGGCTCGCTAATAAATAAGGAATCACATTGGATTTCGGTCTTACAGAAACTCAAGAACTTATTCGAACGACCGCACGAGAATTTCTCGCCGATCGATCGGATTCGTCGGTGGCACGTGCAGTCGCAAATGGCGACACCGACGCACTGGAAAGCCTTTGGAAAGACATCGTCGAACTCGGTTGGCCAGCACTAATAATTTCCGAAGAGCACGGCGGTGCAGGGCTATCGTTCGGCGACTTCGCCGTTCTACTGGAAGAATTGGGGGCAAGCCTCGCACCAACCCCGATCGTCGAATCCGCAATAACGTCCCGCATTATCGAACGGTTCGGCTCCAACGATCTCAAATCCGATTTGCTTCCCAAGGCCGCAACCGGTGACGCCCTCATCACTCCGGCTATCGTTGAGCGAGATGCCTCATGGGACGCCACATCTCCGACCGTTGCAGCCACAAAGACAGATACCGGCCTTGTGATCACCGGCGAAAAACGATTTGTTGCATTTGCCGAACAAGCGACGCACGCATTAACCCTAGTCCGAACCGACAAAGGCGATCCGGCGCTGGTCGTGGTCCCAATTTCGGAATCCGGAGGAATCGAACAAATCCCGCTTGAACACGTTGCGGGAACTCCGGTGTCATCTGTTTCGTTTAACGAACTCGAAGTACCTGAAGCAAACATCGTAGCCACTGGTGACGACGCGATCAGGACAACGGAAGAACTAATCGCCACCGGCAGCGTAGCTCGCGCTGCGCAACTTGCCGGATTGGGTCGAGCAGTGATGGACGCAACGGTGGAGTACGCGTCAAATCGCGAACAATTCGGTCAAGTGGTCGGCTCGTTTCAGGCGATCCAACACCACCTGGCAGAAATGGCAATCGCATCCAAGCAGGTGAACCATCTCGTTCACTCCGCGGCGTGGAGTTTTTCACAAGACGGATATTCCGTTGAGCGCGCTGCAAAGGCAAAAATAGCAGCAAGCGAGAAAATTTCTGCTTTATGCTGGAACGCGCACCAGTGTCACGGCGCTATTGGATTTACGTGGGAACACGACCTGCACCTCTATACACGCAGGGCACTGGCGTGGAAAACTGACTACGGCGATTCGTCGTTCCATAAATCGAAACTTGCCGACGCAATGGGCCTGTAAGGAAGTATCAACTCATGTGGTGGACCGCAGAAGAAGAAAAACACCAGCTTCGACATGACGACTGCCTGTTTTGCAACATCATTCATGGCGATCAGCCGTCGACCGAAATCTACTCAGATGACCAGTGCATGGCATTCAACGACATCAACCCGGTCGCGAACGTTCATGTCCTGATTGTTCCTCGTGAACATGTGACATATCTGACCGGTGCGACCGAACAGCACGAACAGCTCCTCGGGCATCTGATGCGGGTTGGCGCACGTGTAGCCCGCCTGACCGGAATATCAGAAGGAGGTTACCGGGTTGCCCTCAACCAGGGAGTCGATGCCGGACAGATCGTCGACCACCTGCATCTGCATGTACTTGGTGGTGGAATCCTCGACAAGCTCGGCACGCCACTCGGACCGTCGTAATCATTCCGAGCAGCACGCAAATCATGTGGCGTGAGCAATCACTGGCAAGGGGTTGATGGCTTAGTGCACATCGGACTGCTCAGCGGTACCAGTTACTCGGCCTTCAAATACCGCGAATATCGGCTTTTCTGGATAGCCGCGGCATTTTCCAACGTCGGTATGTGGTCGCTCGTGTGGGGCAGACTCTGGCTGATGCGCACCCTCACCGAATCTGAGGTTACGCTTGGTCTCGTGGCAACTGCCAACCTCGCTCCGGTACTGCTGTTTTCAATGTGGGGAGGCGTTCTAGCCGACCGCTTTAATCGCCTGAAGATCGTCAGGTTCACACGGCTCATGTTCGCCTTTGCAACGCTTGGCACGGGGGTTCTGATTCAAAGCGAACTCGTCGAACCATGGCATGTGCTCGCCATCGCTACTGTGACTGGCACGCTTCTCGCATTCGACATACCGTCACGTTCAGCCATGGTCGCTTCGATCGTCCCGAAAGAACACCTTGCCGGTGCGATCTCGCTCTATTCGATCGTATTCGGATCTGCGGCAATCATTGGTCCAGTGCTGTTCCGTCCCCTTGTCGCCGCTTGGGGGCTCGAAGGCCTATTTTATGTGATCGGAACTGCTTACCTCTTTACCGTCCTGACATTGCTCATTATGTCGACCAAAGGACACAAGGTCACAGCAACAAGCAAGACCGCCTTTGGGGGGTTAAAGCAAGGATTCGTCTATCTTCGACAACAGAAGACAATCGCCTCGATCATCATGCTCGGAGTAACGCTCGGCCTGTTCGGTTCATCATTCGAAACACTGTTACCTGTATTCACAGATGAAATCTTCTCCGGAGGCGAAAGCGTTTATGGCGACCTCCTGCTCGGTGCCGGAATCGGCGGACTTGCCGCAACCACGGCAATCACGCTCATCGGCAAACGCGTCCGACCCGCGCTCTACTTGATCATTGCTGGTGTTGGCGTCGGAGCGGCGCAACTCACGTTCGCTCGAATGGAAGTCTTGAGCGTCGCCATCCTCGTCGCCGGAATCATGGGCGGATTCCGAGTGGTGCTCGGAACGATGAACACCACCGTCGTTCAAACACTCGTCGACGAGGAATACCGCGGGCGTATTATGAGCATCACCCAACTAACGTGGGGGGCATCGGCACTCGGTGGATTGCTAATGGGCTACCTCGCCCAACGTTTTGACGCACCGACCGCGATGACGCTCGGCGGATCAGTCGCAATTCTCACCACCCTACTAGTCGGCCAGCGGCTAATCCGAAACTTCGGAATCGGTTCAAAGCCCAACCAGAAGTCCGACGCACCCGCTGAAAGTGCTATCTGTACAACAGACCTGTGAGCCAATTGCACCACTTTCAGCTACATAGCGCTTGACCCCAATAACTTATTGGTCCCCGATTATTAGTTGCGGGTACCCCTCTAGGTGGGCATAATGAGCGCTCTCACCTCGTGGGCACTCTTGTAGCACGCCCGCATGGCCAGCCCGGACTCTTGATTAAGCTCCGGGGTTTCATGCTGTTATTCCTGTGTTGCCAGCTTGAATATTCTGTAGAAACACTCGAAAGGAGAGGGCACTTGCACCCGTTTGCATACGTTGCCCCAGGCACGATAGACGAAGCAGTAGCCGTGCTCAACGAACATGGTGATCGAGCACGACCGATGGCAGGTGGAACCGACCTGATCGTCAAGGCACGCGCCAACGCCTGGGAGCTAGACGCCGTTGTCGACATCAAGAACATCCCCGAACTCATGTCACTGTCCGACAATGGAGACGGACTCAGCATCGGCGCAGGCGTGCCGTGCTACCAGGTGTACGGAAACAGCGATATTGCTGCCGGCTACCCTGGAATCATCGATGGTGCATCCATCATTGGCGGAATCCAGATCCAGTCTCGCGCTGGTCTTGGAGGAAATCTCTGTAACGCCGCACCGTCTGCCGATGGTATTTGCCCACTCATCGTGCACAGTGCAGTCGCAAAAATCACCAACGCCTCTGGCACACGTGAAGTTGCGGTTGAAGATTTTTGCACCGGACCGAGTCAAACGGTTCTCAATACCGGCGATCTGCTCGTCAGTATCGAAGTACCGAAGCCTGCTGCCAACTCTGGCGCAGCCTACACACGATTCACCCCACGAAACGAAATGGACATCGCCGTGGCTGGCGTCGGTGTCATGGTCGTTCTCGATTCTTCCGGGCAGAACTTCGAATCTGCACGAATTGCACTATCCGCAGTAGGCCCAACACCAATTCTGGCATCTGCCGCTGGTGACAGCCTTGCTGGCAAGCCGGTCAACGACGAAACGATCGCCGCTGCCGCCGCTCTCGCAAGAGATGCTGCTTCGCCGATTACCGACATGCGCGGTACGGTCGAACAGCGAAAACAACTCGTAGAAGTACTCACAGGCCGAATGATCAACAAGGCTGTTGAACGGGCAAGGGGCTAAAGAACCATGACAACAAACTCCCCGAGTAAGGTTCACGTAACGACGACCATCAACGGTCAGCAGCACGAACTGCTCGTGCCGCCTTACATGAGCCTGCTCGACACTCTTCGTGAACTCATTGGTCTCACGGGCACCAAAGAAGGCTGTCTCGACGGCAACTGTGGTGCTTGCACGGTCAGTCTCGACGGTCGAATCGTCGACTCATGCCTCGTTCTCGGCGCAGAAGTAGACGGCAAGAACGTCGACACAGTTGAAGGAATGGCAACTCCAGAGGGTCTCCACCCTCTCCAACAGGCGTTCCTCGAAGAGGCTGCTCTCCAGTGCGGTATCTGCACACCGGGCATCCTCGTCGCTGCGAAGGGTCTGTTGGACAACGAACCTTCACCGAGTGAAGGTCGAATCAGACACTGGCTCGCAGGAAACCTCTGCCGCTGCACCGGCTACGACAAGATTGTCCGAGCCGTGCAAAAAGCAAGTAGCTAAGAAATGACGCCGGATTGCTGCCAAAGCTCATCGAGAGCGGGTAGGCAGCTTTCTAATCTAACTGACATGGTTCTGGAGAGAATTAATGGTCGAAACATTTGAGCCTAAAACTGACTACAAAGTTGTCGGTACCCGCCCAATTCGGCACGACGGATACGACAAAGTAACCGGACGAGCAATTTACGGCGGAGACATGAAGCTACCCGGTTTGATCTGGGGAGTGCTGGTCCGAAGCCCACACGCGCATGCCAACATCAAGTCGATCAATACATCGGCTGCTGAGGCTTCCGAAGGCGTTATGGCTATCGTAACCGGTGCCGATATGCCGGAAGCACCGAGCAAGCTAGTCGACCTCGGTGAAGGTAACGTTAACTTCAAGTGGGCTTCTAACAAGCTCATGGCTGGTGACAAGGTTCTTTATCATGGGCACCCGGTTGCAGCAATCGCCGCAGTCGACCGCCATCACGCTGAAGAAGCTGCCCGCAAAGTAGTTGTTGAATATGAAGTGCTTCCATCAGTAACCAACGTTACCGACGCTATGTCAGACGACGCACCGGTCATTCTTCCCGACCTCGTTGGCGATGATCTGGGCGAAGAAATCACTAACACCAACATTGCCGAGCACATGCGACATGAATTTGGCGACGTTGAAGCGGCATTCGCCGCTGCCGCTCACACCATCGAGCGGGAGTACAACATGGAGATGGTGCACCAAGGCTACATCGAACCCCACAACGCGACTGCTGTATGGGACGAGGAAGACCGAATCAAGATTTGGACCAGTACACAGGGCTCGTTCAACGCACGAACACAGGTCGCTGGAATCCTTCAGATCGATGTATCACGTGTGAAAGTCACACCGCTGGAAATCGGCGGAGGATTCGGTGGAAAGATCCCGATCTACCTCGAACCGGTAGCAGCACTTCTCGCAAAGAAGTCTGGTCGACCGGTCAAGATGGTGATGGAGCGATCTGCCGTATTCGAAACCACCGGCCCAACGCCTGGTGGTCGAATGGTGATCAAGCTCGGTGCCGATGCAAACGGCATACTCACTGCAGCCACAGCCGATATCTGGTTCGAAGCCGGTGCATACCCGGGCGCGCTCATCGGTCCCGCCGCAATGTGTATCTACGCTCCCTACGAAATCGCCAACACTCGAATCGATGGTTGGGACGTCGTAGTAAACAAGCCAAAGACGGCTCCTTACCGCGCACCAGGTTCACCTCAGGTTGCGTTCGCGATGGAATCGGCCGTTAATGAACTCTGCGAAGAAGCCGGCTGGGACTCGTTGAAGTTCCGAATGGACAACTCTTCCCGAGAAGGCACACGCCGTGGTGACGGTGTTCTCTTCGGCAAAGTCGGCATGGATGAAGTTCTCGAAGCGACCAAAGCCTCTGCCCACTGGAACTCACCTCTCGGTGATGCCTCAGCAGGTAAGAAGCGCGGTCGCGGAATCGCAAGCGGTTACTGGTTCAACATTGGACTGAAATCTGCCGCCAACCTCGCGGTTGTAAGCGATGGAACAGTAATTCTTACTGAAGGTTCAACCGACATTGGCGGCTCACGAGTCGCCATGGCGATGCACGTTGCCGAAGTTCTCGGCATAGATGCACACGATGTTCGACCCTCCGTGGTCGACACCGAATCAGTCGGCTTTACTGATGTCACAGGTGGTTCACGAACTACCTACGCAACCGGGTACGCCTGCTGGATCGCAGCGAACAACCTCGTCGATGAACTCAAGAAGCGTGTAGCTATCTTGTGGGACATCAACGAAGACGATGTCGACTTCAACGACGGCGCATTCAGCTCGAAGGCCGAAGCCGAAAAGACGATCAGATTCAAGGAACTTGCAGGCAAGCTAGGCGATCTCGGTGGTCCGGCAACGTCAACTGGTAGCGTTGACCTCGAATCGGCCGGTGATGGCTTCGGTCTTCACATCGCTGATGTCGAAATCGACACGGCGACCGGCAAGACCGATGTCATCCGCTACACCGTTGTGCAGGACGTTGGAACTGCCATTCACCCATCGTATGTCGATGGACAGCTTCAGGGTGGTGCGGTTCAGGGAATTGGTTGGGCGCTCAACGAGGAGTATTACATGACTGATGATGGCGTAATGGCCAACAGCAGTTACCTCGACTACCGAATGCCAACGTTCCTTGATCTGCCGATGATCGGTACAGAAATAGTCGAAGTGCCGAATCCGCTGCATCCATACGGTGTACGAGGAGTTGGCGAGACTCCAATCTGCCCACCGATCGGGGCGCTCGCAAACGCAATCCAGAATGCCATCGGCACGAGGCTCTACAACACTCCAATGAACGCCGGAAGCATTCTGGAAGCCCTGAAATAGGAACCCGCACAAACATTGAACGGGCAAGCAAAAAATAACTAACCGAGTGGCCGGGAGTTGATTTCAGCTTTCCGGCCAACTTATTTCCAACGGAAGTTGGAACTGGCTCAACAATCGGATCCGCCCCCCAACGGAAGATCCACCGAGGGAATCGAATGGTCGCAACCTACGATGCAAAGACTGACTACAAGGTAATTGGTAGCACTCCGATCAGGCACGATGGCATGGACAAAGTGACTGGCCGAGCCATCTTCGGGGCCGATGTGAAGGCGCCAGGGCTTATCTGGGGTGACCTGCTCCGCAGTCCGCACGCTCATGCTCGAATCAAAAGCATCGACACCTCGACAGCCGAGGCGATGGACGGCGTCTTCGCAGTTCTGACCCACGCCGACTTCCCGCAAGCTGATGATAAATCGATCGACGCCGGTGAAGGAACCGTAAACCTTCGACGTGGTCAGACTAACGTTATGGCCGATGGCAAGGTTCACTACAAAGGCCACGTAGTTGCTGCCGTTGCTGCTACCGATCGAAACACCGCTCGAGAAGCTGCTCGGCTAATCAAGGTTGATTACGAAGTTCTTCCCGCTATCTCAGACGTCGACACCGCCATGGCGGCTGGCGCTCCGGCCATCCTTGATGGCCTCGTTGGCGATCATCTCGGCCAGAAAGTCGAAAACACCAACGTTGCCCGAGTGTTCCGACACGAGTTCGGCGACGTCGACGATGCATTTGCAAACTCCGATCTCGTAATCGAGCGAACAGTCTCGATGTCGATGGTTCACCAGGGCTACATCGAGCCGCACAACGCAACCGCGATCTGGGCGCAGGACGGCAATCTCACTGTTTGGTCCAGCACGCAGGGTTCGTTCGGTGTCCGTTCACAGACTGCTGGCCTGCTCCACATCCCTGAATCTAAGATCAAGGTGAACTACGTTGAAATCGGCGGTGGCTTCGGAGGAAAAACCGTCGCCTACCTCGCACCCGTAGCCGCACTTCTTTCACGAAAATCTGGCGGACGCCCGGTCAAACTCGTAATGGATCGACAATCGGTATTTGAAGCGTCTGGCCCCGCCCCAGGTGGCAAGATCCGAATGAAAATCGGTGTCAACAAAGACGGTAAAATCACAGCCGCCGACACCGATCTCATTCTTGAGGCTGGCGGGTACCCCGGCTCGGCAGTTGGCGCTGCAGCGACCTGCGTATTCGCCTGCTACAACCTGCCTTCTTCTCGTATTACTGGTTACGACGTACTCGTCAACAAGCCAAAGTCTGCTGCATACCGAGCGCCCGGCTCGCCGCAGGCTTCATTTGCTATCGAAACTGTCATCGACGAAATCTGCGATGCGTGCGGATTCGACAAAATCCAGTTCCGGCTCGACAACGCTGCCCACGAAGGCACCCGGCGTGGTGATGGGGTGCAGTTCGCTCGTGTCGGCCTCGAGGAATGTCTCACCGCCGCCAAGGAATCCGACCACTGGAACTCACCGCTTGGTGACGCTCCGGCCGGCAAGTCCCGTGGTCGTGGTCTTGCTACTGCCTACTGGATGAATGGCGGCGGCAAGTCGACCTGCGACCTGATGTTGCAGGACGATGGAACCGTGATGATGAACGAAGGGTCCGCCGACATCGGTGGCACACGTACGTCTATCGCAATGCAGGCTGCCGAAGTTCTCGGTATCCCCGTCGAAGACTTCCATCCCTCGATCCCCGACACCGACTCGATCGGTTTCACGGGCGTCACAGGCGGTTCGCGAACGACATATACAACCGGTATGGCTGCCTACAACGCCGCCCACAAGCTGATTACCGAGCTACAACATCGTGTTGCTGATCTCTGGGAGACCGAGGTCGATAACGTTAGTTTTGCCGACGGAACATTCTCCGCGAACGGCGACTCGATCGGTATCCAGAACCTTGCTGGCAAACTCGATCCCACTGGCGGTCCGGCAACTGCAACCGCTTCGGTGAACCTCGCCGAGGCCGGAAACGCGTATGGCGTGCACATCTGTGATGTCGAAGTCGATCTCGCCACTGGCAAGACTGACGTTGTTCGCTACACCGCAATTCAGGACGTCGGTAAGGCGGTTCACCCGCAGTACGCCGAAGGTCAGATTCAGGGTGGAGCTGCTCAAGGTATCGGCTGGGCGCTAAATGAGGAATACTTCATCAACAGTGCGGGAGAGATGGCCAACAGGTCGTTCCTCGACTACCGCATGCCGACCCCACTCGATTTGCCTATGATCGACACGATCATGGTCGAAGTACCAAACCCGCTACACCCGTACGGCGTTCGTGGAGTAGGTGAAGTTCCGATCTGCCCACCACTTTCTGCTGCCACACAGGCAGTCAAGAACGCAGTTGGCAAACCTTTCTACGAACTTCCGGTCAAGCCGGGTCGAATCCTGGAAGCCCAGAACGGCATCTAACCGGCAACTACCGCCAAAACTCAAGCCGATTGTTCTGGCAGAATCTTGCGGGCGCAGCCTAGAAAGGAGAAATACATAGATGGCTACAGTTTTTCTCCCTTATGCTCTTCGCAAGTACGCTGACGGCGAAGAGCAAGTAGATGTTTCTGGAAAAACGCTTGGCGAACTGATCGACAATCTTGAAGCTGCCTACCCTGGCACAAGAAAACACCTCATCGCAGATGAACAAATCAAGCCAGGGTTGGCGGCCGTTGTCGGTCACCTCGCGACTAGGCGTGGCTTGCTTCAGAAGCTTGAGCCCGATACCGAGGTCCATTTCATCACCGCAATTTCTGGTGGCTAGACTCGATTCATCCAATTCAGCACCCCGCTGGTAGCATTGATGCGGTTTTTCTGCTCAAATGCGCGTATCAAGATTGAAAGTAGTAGTCAGAGACCCGATTCATGTCGATTAAAGATATTTCAATAACAAACGCATCGCCAGAGTTCGATTTCGAGGACGGCACACTACTTAGTGCATCCTGCAAGCAGGTTATCGCCGACGGAATTTCAGCGATGCTTCAGATAGTTGGCGATGACGTGGATACTCAGGGTACTGCAGGCACTCCAAAGCGCGTCGCCAACATGTACGACGAGCTGCTCTCCGGTTACTCAACCGACCCTGTTGAATTGCTGAACGGCGCACTGTTTGATGTTGAATACGACGAAATGATCATTGTAAAAGACATCGACTTCTACTCACTTTGCGAACACCATCTTCTCCCGTTCTATGGCAGAGCCCACGTCGGATATATTCCGAAACAGAAGGTCATAGGACTCTCGAAAATCCCGCGCCTTATCGAAATGTTTGGGCGACGTCTGCAGGTCCAGGAGAGAATGACGCAGCAGATCGCAACCAGTATGGACGAGTTGATACAACCCACTGGAATCGGCGTTGTTATCGAGGCGAAACACCTCTGTGCGACGATGAGGGGCGTGCGGAAGCCCAACACGATCATGACCACAAGTGCCGTCCGCGGCCAGTTCAAGAAGAATTCGCTCACACGTGAAGAATTCTTCAGTCACGTGCGCTAAACGGAGTAACGACTCCCAGCTTCGAGTAACCCTCTCTAATGGATCCAAACGGAAAAGTAGCGCTTGTAACTGGCGCAGGTCGAAGAGTCGGACGGGCACTTGCACTCGCACTCGGCGATGCCGGGTGTCGGGTCGCCGTGCATTTCGGTCAATCAGGAAATGACGCCCAGGAAACGGTTTCATTGATTCGTTCGATGGGTAGCGAGGCGATTGCTATCCAGGCCGATCTCGAAGATCCAGCACAGATCGAATCGCTTACCAACTCTGTCGCTGAACAACTCGGACCAATCGAAATCCTCGTCAACAACGCATCGATCTTCGACAAGCTTGGCCTCGAAGAATCTTCGAACGAAATCTGGGACCGCCACTTTGCCATCAACGCTCGCGCACCGTTTCTTCTGGCCCAGACGATGCTATCTCAGCTGGGTAACGATGCACCGGGCAAGATAATCAACCTCAACGACTGGCACACCGCCCGTCCAACTCGATTTGCGTACGGCGTTTCAAAAGCGGCGCTCTCCGGACTCACCCGCACACTCGCTCTCTCGATGGCTCCGCATGTTCAGGTGAACGAGCTTTCACTCGGTGCAATAATGCCGCCATCCGACATCCCACTCGATCGTCCCAAAAGCGAAATTCAGATCGATCTTGGTCCCGCCGATCGAATGGGGTCACTCAACGAAGTGGCCGACGCAATGATGATGCTCGTTCAAAACGACTTCATCACAGGCGAAACTATCAACGTCGACGGTGGTCGACACGTACAGTAATCGACCAGATTCTCACTGCAATCGTCAGAACTCTCTGCCAGCAATAATACCGAACATATGCCTGCCCAAGCACACGACGACTCTTCACAACTCGACACCGTTCATATTGAACAGCTCGAACTCGACTGCATCATCGGCATCAACCCGTGGGAACGGGGCGCCAGGCAGCGAATCACGATCGATATCGAGATCAACGCCGATCTATCGGCGGCCGGTAAATCCGATGCAATCGAAGACACAATCAACTATCGAACTATCGCGAAAGCGGTAACCGCTGAAGTGGAAGCGTCGAATTACAGCCTTGTCGAAGCTCTCGCTACGCGAATCGCTGATATATGCCTTGAGGACGAACGAGCGCAATCGGTGGAAGTTTCGGTACGTAAACCGGGAGCGGTCAGAAAAGCTGCAGGCGTTGGCGTAGTAGTTCGCCGAAACCGCCTAGGCAAATAGACTCACTCAGGCGACGGGTCCAGAAAAATTAGGCGACTGCCCGTTGCCCGACCAGCACTCTGAACTCGCTCTCGAAATCTCGCACGCGCGCCGCCAACTCTGACAGTTTATCGTCGTCGACGCCGAGTTCCTGTGCATGCCCAAGAACGCCGAGGGCGTCAATTAATTCTTTTGCTACTAAAGTTTGATCTGTACGCATCGCGATGCGTCCGAACCGGAGAACAATTCACATTCTGGCGAGCCTGAGCTAATCGTAATTACATTTTCGGATAGGAATTTAGTCCTGTAAGTACAAATTACACAACTCTAGTGTTATTGACCAATATAACCACAACAGGTCGCGGCATTAACAATATTACAACTGACAATGCACAGCACGCCATGCAGGGAAACGCCCAGATCTTAATCGGTGTGCTGTTCGAGAATTGGAATCGAACCGGCTATACCAAAAATTAACTGGATGAGCATCTGAACTCAAAACCGCCACAATACGCCATTTCCCCCGGATCGCACTATTAAAAATCCTCGCATTGAGGCGCACGCCGGTGCACCACCGCGCTAGGTGATTATTCAGATGGAGGCGATGACGGCGGTGGTGATTCGCTAGGTGCCACGCGCTTACGCAGAGGAACCTCACGAATGAACGCCGTCGCTGCAATCCCAACCAGCAGCAACAACAACGACAGGAAGAAAACATCACCAATCGCACCAGCCAACGATTCACGAATTGCCCCGAACACATGGTTACCGAGTGCAATTCCCGATTCACCAGTTGCAGCGAACGTAGCTTTTAATCCCCTGGTGCCTTCCGGGCTCAGCAGTGCGTTCGGATTGCTTGTGATCTGATCCAACAGTTGATAAGGAACTGCCTCAGACACCTCGTCAGGCAAATTGACCTGCATGCCATCTTTGAATTGCCTGACCATGTACGAACCAAACACCGCTAGCCCGATCGACCCGCCAACCGATCGGAAGAACTGCGCCGAGGATGTAGCAATGCCAAGGTACTGCTGCGGTACGCCGTTCTGAATTGCGATCGTGTAGAGAGGGAACGACGTACCAAGCCCAAATCCCATTACGATCGCTGAAATCAGCGCGTAGGCATGCGTCGTATCGCCATCGACTCGACTGAGAAAGAACGTCCCGATCGCCATTATCGACACGCCGATTATTCCCTGAATTCGGTAGTGCCCACCAGTTCGAGACAGCACTTGCCCGCTAATGGCCGCGCCAGCCACGATGCCAAGCATCATCGGAGTCAGGAAGCTGCCGCTGGCGGTCGGAGAAGCTCCAAGCACGCCTTGGAAAAGCAGCGGGATGAAGAAAATCGCGCCAAACATGGCAAACCCGGTGATCAGCGTGACGAACAGTGCTATTCCAACGATCCTGTTCTTAAAAACCGCAAGCGGAAGAATCGGATCGGGTACACGGGTTTCGTAGAGCGCAAACACAATCGCCATGGCACCACCAAGCGCCAGAGAGCCGATCACGAGTGGATCAGACCATTCGTACTGGTTTCCACCCCACGACAACCCCAGAAGCGCAGGAACGATCGCCAGAACGATAAGAACTGCACCACCAACATCGATCTTCCGCTTTGGCCCGTCTCTTTTGCCGTTCGGGAACAACTTGATGAACAGCAGAATGATCGGAATCCCAAATGGGAGGTTTACGAGGAAAATCCACTCCCATGAAAGCTGATCTGTGATGAATCCTCCAAGCGTCGGACCCAGGACCGATGAGATTCCGAACATCGCCGCAATAATGCCCTGGTACTTGGCTCGTTCGGCTGGCGGAAACAGGTCGCCGATCGTTACAAACGACAGCGCCATGATCATTCCACCACCGAGACCCTGAATACCTCGAGACATGATCAAGGCGTTCATCGACCCCGACATCGCGGCCAGCACCGACCCCACGAGAAAGACCGCAATACCGCCAACATACAGCCACTTACGACCATAGACGTCAGAAACAGCTCCCGTGATCAGCACTACGGATGTCGATGCCACGATGTAAGCACTCGAAACCCACGTCACCCGATCGAATCCATTGAGATCGGCCATAATCCGCGGAATTGCGGTCGCAACGATTGTCTGATCCAACGATGCGAGGAACATCGCAAACATCACGCCGATAAGGGTTAGCTTTATCTGCCGTGGAGTGAGTCCTGGATCTTTCCACCCCTCCTGAAAAGGCGCGCCTTTAGCTTCGGCCAATATTCGCTACCTCGTGTTGTAACAAAGACGTTTTCTTCAAAAAATATTCAGACTAATCGCCGAACTGCGGCGATGAATCTTTCATCGCTTCGAACACACGTTCCGGGTTCATCGGCAGCCGTCCCATTCGAACGGATGCGGCATCCCTGACCGCGTTGGCAATCGCGGCTGGTGGCGGAATTATCGGCGGTTCGCCAACTCCCCTGATACCCCACGCACCGTCATCAGCAGGCGTTTCGAGCATCACTGTTTTGATCAAAGGCAGGTCGAGAGCCGTTGGCATTCGGTAATCGAGGAACGAGGCGTTTCGCATCAATCCCTGATCGTCGAAGACATACTCCTCCGAGAGTGCCCAGCCGATTCCCTGAGCCGCTCCGCCCTGCATCTGGCTTTCAACCTGAGTCGGGTTCACTACCTTCCCCACATCCTGAAACAGGGTGAAGTCGGTGAGTTGAACCTTTCCGGTTTCGGGGTCAATCTCGACATCGGCAACCGCCATTGCGTATCCGTTCGCAGTCCGCATTCCCGGATCGTTTGAGGCGGTGGCAGTAATGTTCGATCCATTCTTCGTTACTGTAGAACCTACGTCCTTGAACGATACCTTTGAATCCTGATTATCCCGAGCGTAGAAATAACCACCCTCGTATTCAACGAACTCGGCATCGACCCCAAATCGAACGGCCATCTTCTCTTTCATCTGCTCAATTACAGACGTTCCAGCCTTGTACACAGCTTGGCTCAGCGTGCGCATAACTCGTGATCCCGCCGCGTTGCCTGTGTACGGAATTCCTTCGGTATCGGCGGTGTGAACATGAACTTCCTCTGGCTCGATGCCAAGCGTCTCCGCTGCCACCTGCGCCGTTCCTGTGCGTATACCGTGCAGATCAACCGCACCGATAGCGACGTCAACGCCTCCATCGTGGTTGACCATTACCCGCGCACTCGAAATTTCGAGCCCGCACGGCCACCAACCGATTCCGACACCACGCCCCACCGGCCATCCGTTTTCACTCGGTTTCACCGGGCGGGTGTACTCATCAGAGGCTTTTACCGCTTCGAGCATCTCGACGATACCGATACGGTTGTACACCTCGTCGTCAATATTCGAATCGCCCGTCTTCGAGGCGTTCTTGATACGGAAGTCGATCGCGTCCATCCCTATTTCACGGGCCAGGTCGTCCAGAGTCGACTCTCCACAGAACGTCGCTACAGTCGCACCCGGTGCACGATAGGCAGCAACACGAGGAGCATTCGTTACTACGTCGTACGCATCAACTTTCGAATTCTCAGGCTGGTAGCAAGCAAATATCGTCTGCATCCCTCGTAGAACTGGTGAACCAGGGAAGCCGCCAGCGCCAAACACGAGCCGTGCTTGCGCCGCTTTCAGCACTCCATCTTTCGTTGCACCCATTTTTACTGCGACTACCGCACCCGAAGCAGGACCAGTCGCCTTGAGCACCTCTTCCCGAGTGAGGACAATCTTGACCGGATTTCCGGATTTCCGAGAAAGAATCGCTGCGACGGGACCGACACGAGGTGTGTTTTTCGCACCGAACGCGCCACCAACTTCAAGTGGGATTACTTTGATCTTGCTGACATCGACACCTAGAAGGTTCGACATATTCTGACGAAGCGGGAACGAGCCCTGCGAGTTCGCCCAGACTTCGATTCGACCGTCGGCGTGCCAGTGAACGGTTTCTGCTTCCGGTTCTATATAACCCTGGTGAACCAGCGACGTCCGATACGTTCGCTCAACCACCACATCAGATTCGGCGAATCCCTTTTCGATGTCACCCTTGCCGGCTTCCATGTGCCCTGCAATATTGCTCGGGGCATCGGCGGAACCAGAAAGTGACGCAGCAATTAGGCCTTCGTGAAGCAACGGAGCGTCCTGCGACATTGCTTCAATCGGATCGGTCACAGCGGGAAGCACTTCCCACTCAACTTTGACCCGTTGAGCAGCTTTTTCCGCAATGTGAATATCGGTTGCGGCAACGGCAGCGACTGGGTGGCCCTCGAACATCACCTTGCGACTACCCATGATTAAGTTTGCGAGAAACTGGATCCCGATGTCGACTTCGCCAGTGTCGACCTCGCCTGTCACATCTGAAGGAAAGTCGGCTGCCGTACAGACAGCCTTAACACCCGGCATTGCCTCGGCTTCCGACGTGTCGATGGACACGATTCGGGCATGACCATGAGGGCTACGGACTATCTTTGCGAAAAGCGAGCCCGGTGCCGTGAAATCAGCTCCGAAAACAGCACGCCCGGTGACCTTCTCGTCGCCATCGACTTTTCGGTATCGCTTACCGAATTGCTTGAATTCCATACCATCGGCATTTGTTCGTGTTTCAATAGTCACAAATAGTCTCACTCAAGGGGCGTGTTTTGATGGATATGCGCAACGTTCGGAATCAAAATAATCCAATCGTGCGGTAAGTCCGCCACTGTACCACGAGATGCCCCACAAATGGTTCGTTTTTATCGATAGGCAAACTGATATTTAGCGCCGCTACTTTCGTGGTGCCTGTTCGGTCTCGAACTGGTCGTGATCGGGTACGTCCTCACCAACGACATAAAGCCAGTAGTAACAGCCCATTTCGCCCATAAATTTGAACTCCTTTCTCAAGTCTTTTACAAGATCCCCGAAGGAATCGTGTGAACGCAGATACTGCTGGAACGATCCGTGATCATCCTTGAGCTCAGTCATTCCGCATACGTTGTCGGTAATCACCTGAAGCTTGCGACGGTTTCGAATCACCCGCTTATCGTCAGCCAGCTCGTCAACCGCAGCTTCATCCATCACCGCCACGGCTCCGATCTGGAACTCATGGAACGCTTTTCGAATAGTCGACCACTTCGACTCAACGGCTTTCCGCTCTGGAATACTGCTTTGGCTTGAATCTCCAGATAATCGTCGAGACTCTCCAACACAATCTAAACTGGTGCTTCTCCTAATGGCATTATCCACTCCTCAATGATCCAGCTCGCCAGCCCGTCAATTCACTCGCTCGAATGAGAAGCAACAATTCTGAAAAACGATCCTGGACTGCATCACGATGCTGGTTCGGCAAAGATTATCCTGTTTCGCTAGTAACGCATATCGTTCCACGACACCCGAAGATACTCCAACGATGACCCACCAGATTTCATCGATCGCCTCATCGCCTATTCAACAGGAATTTGATCGCCAGTTCTCGGCCGGTCTTCACTCCGCCGCGTCGTTAACCGTGTTCAAAAACGGCCGGCTGGCTGTTGATATCACACGAGGCGCTCATCACGCAGAGCCACTGTTCAGGGTGTTCTCGATGGGCAAGCCACTCGCTGCAGCCGTTCTGTGGCGGTACAAAGCGCGTGGGCATCTCGGTTGGAACACCCCGGTTGCCGAGTTCTGGCCGGAGTTCGGAACACGCGGGAAGTCGGGAGTGACGATCGGCCACATTCTGTCGCATTCGGCAGGGCTCGCTTCAAACGACACAATCCCGATAGACGATTTTGGCGACTGGGGGAGGGTGATATCACATATTGAAGATATGACACCAGTTACAGAACCCGGATCAACCGTCCACTACCACTCCCTAACATTTGGCTGGCTGGTCGGCGAAGTGGCATCCCGAATATCAGGTCTACCGTTTGAAGAGGCGTTTGCACGCGAAGTCACGCTTCCGCTCGGACTAAAAAACACGTCATTCACTGTCGAGCCATCGGCCTTTGGGAGAGTGGTTCCGGTCGACTCCAGTTCTGAGTGGCCCGATCCGGCGTACACCCTTACGATTAACTCCATCCAACGCGCCCAGATAATGGCGCCCGCGGGATCGATGATCACGACTGCCCATGACGTCGCCCGCTTCTACTCCGCTATCTCCGGTAAAGGCAAGATAGATGGCATTCCCTGGCTTCCGGAAGAAGTTATCGGCGAAGTAACTTCACTTCAGGCAGAAGGACCCGACGCTGCTTCTGGGAACTACTCTCGTGTCGGCTTCGGAGTTCGCCTGCCTTCGTCCCCGCCAAATCAGTACGCCAGCGTTGATGGAAACGACACCGTTGGGCACGGCGGTATGGCGACTTGCACTGGATGGGCGAGTCTGGCCGAAGATTTAGCGGTAGCGTACATAGCCAATCGCCTTCAGCTCGAAACACCAAACAAGATGCGGTTGCACGATATGGCAAAAGTGGTCCGTGAAGCGCTTGAATCGAACACTGGCCTCGAGTCTGCTGCTCCCACCACAGCAACATCTGCTTACGCATTATCTCCTGAGACACAACCAGAAAAATACTGGCCTGGTAAAGATTGGCAAGAAGCCGAACCAGAAGAACTCGGATTCAATCGCGAAAAACTGGTCGAAGCTGGCAGACATCAGGCAGAACTCGCGGGCGATCGACCGTATCGAATACTTATCGCACGACATGGCAAGATCGCGGCGGAGTGGAATTTTCTTGCTGATCCTATAGCGCAGGCCCCTCAGGCGTCTGCCTCGAAATCGACTTTCTCGTCGGTACTCGGAATTGCCATCCATGAAGGCGTGATCAAGTCCGAAAACGACCGCGTAGCCGATTACTACCCTGAAATGCTCGAAGTGGCTGCTGGCGAAGGACCAAAAGAGGGTCGTTACGCATTCCCTGAAAACGCCGGCATTACGTTTCGCCAATTGATCGGCAACACGTCGGGATACATGAAACCCGGTGAATCTCCCGGCGCGGTATTCAACTACCAGACATTCGGGATGAACATCCTCACCCACGCCATCGCCTCAGCCTACAGCCTGTACAAAACATCCCATCCCGAACGAGGTGCGGGCTTCGGCACTCTCACCGAATGGAAAATCCGAAACCTCATCGGTGGAAGCTGGTCGTGGGAATACGGCAATTTCGATATGCACCCGGAAGCCAAGCTCGGAGTCTTCGGTTACTTCACCGGCTATTGCATGAGCCCACGAGATATGGCACGCATGGGCTGGTTGTGGCTCAATCGAGGCGACTGGAACGGTAGCCAAATAATCCCTTCGGCATGGATAGACGAAGCGACGAAAGTTTCTAAGGAAATCCTCGAAAACGAGCCGAAAGAACGTCATGTGTACGGTCTAGGATTCTGGTGCAACGATCAAGCACAGGTTTGGCCCGATTTACCCAGAGATTCGTTCGCAGCGAGCGGCGCGGGTTTCCAACACATCTGGGTTTGCCCGAGTAGTGACCTCGTCGTAGTGCAATCACCGGGTTCTTACGCTTCGCGAGGTGCATTAGACTCCGATGAACAGATCGAAGACCGTCGATCAATGAATGGATTGCTCGGTCGTATCGTCGATTCAATTGCCTAAACTGCGCATGCCCCGTACTCAATCTCATCTCGAAACAACTGAGGGCGACTGGTAACCTGCATCGCATTACAGATCGAAACTTGGCCTGAGGACAATCAATGTCTGATCGTTTCTTTGCACTGAGCATCGCTGGTGGACGCGGCGAGCGACTACGACCGCTGACCGACAATCGACCCAAGCCGATGGTCGAAATCAACGGAAAGCCGATTATTGGCTATCAGGTCGACTGGATGCGCGCCCAGGGAGTCACCGACGTCGTGTTCCTTACCGGATACATGGGCGGAATGATTCAGGATTACTTTGGCAACGGACCGGAACACGGTATTACGGCTCACTACTCGAGCGAAGAAACACCTCTGGGTCGAGGCGGAGCCATCAAGCAGGGATTAGCGCAGGTTCCGCAGGACGCCAAGACGGTGCTTGTTGCTAACGGAGACGTGATTACCAATCAACCTCTCAACCCGATCGTCGATCGCCACGAGAAATCCGGTGCAACTGGAACGATGATGCTCGTTCCATACCCGAGCCAGTATGGCGTCGTTGAATCTAACGACCAGAACGTTGTAACTCAGTTCATTGAAAAAGGCAGCCTGCCGTTCTGGATCAACGCCGGTGTTTACCTGTTCGATCGCCAGATCGAATCGCTGCTACCAGATATCGGTGACCACGAAACTTCAACGTTCCAGAATCTTGCAATGCAGGGCAAGCTATCGGCCTATCATTCAGAAAAGGATTGGGCCAGTATCGAAAGCCCCAAAGACCTCAGCGATATCTCAGATCAGATCAACGAAGGTCGCCTCATTCTCGCTAAGAGTTAATCGTTCTCTGTGAACAGCCTCAGTAGATCGTGGCGCGAGATCATTCCCACCGGTTTACCGTCTTCGATGACGGGCAAGTGATGTGAGCCACCGTCAACCAAAAGCTTTGCCACTTCAGCGAGGTGTGAATCTGGCGAAACGCTCGGTGCATCTTTCTGCATTGCGTCGCCAACAAGAGTGTTCCGGGTGTTGTGAATCACTTCCTCAATATTCTCAGGATCACCCAGCTCGCTACCAAGCACTCGCAACACCGATTGCCGCAGGTATGGCAGCACCGTTTCCTCTGGCAAATATTTCGATTCGGAGAGTAGACCAACGTAATGACCGTCGTCATCGACAACCGCCAACGAGCCAACACTCTTTTCGAGCATGATTTTGGCAGCTTCAGATACGGACTTATCGGCAGTAATTGTCACCACAGGTGACGACATTATTTTGCTTGCAAGTTTAGTGAGCATTCAGCCAATCGTACTCCGTCGAAAAGAGTTAAATTTCGTACTCATCACTATAACTCCGAGCGCGTGAACCTATCGTGAATATCGCGCCAAAAAACTGTGGTTCGGAAGATCAGGCCGTTTGGAGGGCCAAAGTCTCACGAGCAAACCGCGCTACTTTGATCGAAGCAACCGGGATGTTCTCGGTACTGGTGTCGACAATAATGTCATACAGACTAGGATCCTCCGGTGAAGCACCGTGGATGTCACTAAAGTACTCACGTTGCAGTTTCTCACGCCGCTCGATCGTGTATTCAGCGTCTGAAGCCGATTTGAGACCTTCTCGCTTCATAATCCGCTCAACACGATCTTCCCACGATGCGAAAAGCCCGACCTTCAACGCTGAGCGTTCGCCAGCTTCGACACAGCCTGCACGATGGACAAGCACGGTGTTACCAAGGTCGAACAGGTTGTCGACACTCGACACTTCTGCATCTTCATTGTGGGATTCAGAAGGACCTTCGCTATCCCAGGTCAACGGGAGAAGGAGAGCTTCGGGAACGTTGAAATATGGGTCGCCTGCAGCGTTGCCGAGTGCAAAGCCCGAAACCGCACGTTCGACTATCGCCCAGAATCGGTCGGCAAGCCCAACCGGGGCAATCGTCCTTGCGGCGGTGAGTGTGTGTGGCAGGGCGATTCGATCGACATAGTCGAAATCAAATATCCTCGCAACGCGCTTGCCCAGTTCAGGAGCCCCAGCGCCAATATGCCCATCAATCGTAATTACAGACATTTCAGCTCCTTCCATTCTCACTCGGGCCGTTTTCACCGGAATGCATATCTGCATCCTCATCGGAGAATTCGAGGGAAGTTCTGAACAATTTCCACATCGAATCGGCGTTCTCACCAAGTGGATGTGCCGACGGGTCGAACAGCCACCTTGTCACTGCAGACTGGATCATACCGAAAAATATCATCGCTGCGGCGTCTGGTTGCACCGATTTATCAATTTCATCTCTTCCGATGCCCTGAGAGATGATTTCGGCTACTAGGGACAAGTATTTTTCCACTAACCGTCGCCCTGCGGACCGAACTCTTGGCTCTTCAAACTGAGCCGCCTGGGCAATAACCACGAACGAAATACCCTGCCGCAACTCAACGTAGGAAACGTGAAGCTGAAGCATGTGCTCCAACCGTTCGAGCGCATGACGATCGGAACGTGTCGCACGAGAGATCGCCTGAAACAGCGATTCTTCCACTTCCTGAATAAGTAGAAGGATTACCTCTTCTTTAGATGCAACATGCCGGTAGATCGCTGCTTCGGTAACCCCAACCTTTGAAGCAACGCCCCGGATAGTCAGAGCGTCAACACCGCCGCTCGCGATGAGATCGCGTGCAGCTCCGACAATCTGATGCTGCCGGGTTTGGTGATCGAGTCGTGTTGGTGTTGCCATAAGTGGAAGTCATTCAATCTAGGATTGATAGTTCTATGTTAGTGATCGTTTACAACCTTAGCAACTGCCATCGGTCATATTTTGGTATGCGTTGAATCAGTACGGCACAACACGTACACCCGGGTTGCGAGGTGGTCTTTTATTCAAAAACACCTCAAGCCAACGATGATTGATCGATATCGTTAGATTTCAACCGCCAAAATCCGTACATCGGCATCCCAAACTACATGCTGCTCGCCACCACCGCCAACTCAGGTGGATCGATGCCAAATTCGTTCACCAGACACGTATTTATCTTGGTCAGGATCTTCTTGCCGGTCTAGCACTACTCGGCATCCTCGTCGCCGAAGACACACTCACAAACGGCGCCATTATCGCTGCTATTGCCAGCTCTGTAGCCATCGTATTCTTCGTAACCCATTCGGTAGCGTCGCACCCATTTCGACTCGTCGGGGGGAACATTGCGGCAATCCCTGCTGCCTTGTGCACGGTCGGCCTAATGTTTTTTTCTGCCCGATGCTGTTGCGGCAACCGCGTTCGGCCTTGCGCTGTCGGTGCCGTTGAACTCGGCGATCTTCATCGTTACAGTGTCGGTGATCTTCGCTATAGTGCGGATTGTTCTGTACCGTCGATTGCATAATCTGACCTAAACGAAAACGACCCCGATTTCTCGGGGTCGTTTCTTATTCATTCAACTTGAATAGGTATCTCTATGATCCGCCGTTGGGGTCAGAAAGGAATTTCAGAAGATCGCTGTCCGGGTCAAGAATGACCGTGGTCTGCGAATCCAAGAACACCCGGTAAGCCTCGAGCGATCGCCGGAAGCTGTAAAAGTCTGGGTTTTTCTCGAGTGCTTCGGCAAGAATCGCAATCGCTTCTTCTTCTGCTTCACCGATCAGCAACGCCGACCTACCCTCCGCAGTCTCAAGGATGATCTTGACCTGACGATCAACTTCAGCCCTGATCTCAGAGTCTCGCTGCGCACCTTCTGCCCGCAAACCACTGGCGATTCGTTCACGTTCTGCTTCCATTCGTGAGAAAACGCTGGTCTCAATGTCCGGCGGGAAGTCTGCACGTTTGATACGAACGTCAACGATCACGATTCCGAGCGCTTTTCGAATGCTGGCCTGATAGGTAACCGTAAAGTCGTCGAGTTCTGGCGGATTTGCATTGGCAACGAGAAGTTCTAACTCCGCATCTGTAGCCAACCGCGATCGGATTTCATCGTTTGGATCGTCATCCAGTCGAACAGAAATGTATGGATCCCTAAGTCCGTCGTAGTCCCTGAGTACGTCTCCACGCGGAATACTGATCCGGTTACTGTCGGCGGTAACACGGTCCATGATGTCTTCCCGAGTTTCTGAGATCACCTCAGTCTGAAGGTCCCGAGCAACTTCCTGCCGGAGTTGTGCATTGACGATGTCACCGACACGAGCGTCTGCACTGGCTTCATTCCTCAAGTTTTTGTAGAAGATGAGCGGATCGATGATCAGGTACCTCGCGTACGAGTCGATCACTAGGTTCCGTTTGTCGGAAGTCAGCAACGATGCAGGCGCAACATCAACCCGAAGCAATCGCTTGTCGAATAGTGTCACCTGCTCAGCAAACGGTGTCTTCACCTGGAGGCCAGGCGTGCGGTGGTCCCGTTTGAATTCACCAAATCGAGTAACAATTGCCATCTGAGTTTCGTCAACCACAAACAGCGTCTGCGGAATCACGACTAATCCGGCAATGATGATGACGATCAGCGGGATTGTGAATTTAGCCATTACTGTGCCCCCCCCACTCCGCTGATCGTTCCGGCACCTGAGGCAGAGCCATCAAGAGGCAAGAACGGCAACACTGCAGTATCGGAGAGGATGAACTTCGTAATTCCCGGCAATATATCTTCCATCGCCTCCAAATACAGACGTTGGCGGGTGATATCAGGTGACTGCTCGTAACTGTTCAAGATCGCATTGAAACCATCGGCTTCACCCTGCGCCCTTGCGATACGGCCCTGCTTGAAACCTTCAGCAGCCTCGGTGATCTTTGCAGCTTCACCAGTCGCTTTCGGTATCTCGGCCGCTTGATACGCCTCGGCGAGGTTTATCAGTCGCTCGCGGTCTTCACGAGCACGGACAACGTCTTCGAATGCCGACTGAACTTCGAGCGGCGGGTTCACGTTCTGTAGGAGTACCTGCAAAACGTCGATGCCCGTCTCATATTCACTTGCTAACTCTCGCATCTTGAAAAGAACATCGGTTTGAACCTGTTCCTTCTCAGTAGTCAGAACGTCGTCAATGTTTCTCGCACCGACAACCTGACGCAGAGCCGTTTCGGCAATATCTCGTAGAGTTCGACCATCGGGGCTTCCCGGAGAAACTCCACGGTCAACATCTCCGGGATCGTCAACCTCGAACAGGAAGTTTTGGAGATCGGAAATTCGGTACTGAACTACAGCCTGCACGTCGACGATGTTTTCGTCACCGGTAATCATCAGCGATTCGTTCGTTACCGATTGAGCCACCGTGAATCCGTCAGCACCTGACCGGAATCCAAGCTCCATACGTCGAGCCGTAGTAACGGCGACAACGTTCCGTTTGCCGATTGGGCCCGGATAGTGCCAGTGCAAACCGCCAGTAGTGGTTCCCTGGAACTTACCGAAAGTACGTAAAACCGCTTCCTGATCGGGTCCAACAGTGTAGAACCCGGTACCTGCCCAGATGATCGCAATCACGATCATGGCCGCGAAAATGAGCCCTGCTGATCCCGCTCCGCCGATACCTGGAATGTTAGGGAGAGACGCTTTCAGGCGCTCTATCACCTCGTCCATAGTCAGCTGGGTTTCTTCCTGCTGCGGTGGTCGATACATCTTATTATCGACTACCTGCGTGTCTTCGTTTGACGCCGCCATCGCATCTCCTCGCATCGGTCGTATTTATCGCCGGTACGCTGCGTAGTGTTCAGTTGCTCACCCCAGGATTGCATCTGCAAGGCCAGAGCGTGCCAGTAAATTCGGATTGACCAAAGTACAGGCCTGCCGCAATTTCGTCAGGCAAGTATACCCACGATAGGGTATGTTCTTACTGAAATTCACGGGATTCACATCCAAATTCAGTTCGCCCAGCACGATCTAGTCGGTTTACTCGTCCGATTCGAGCTCTATTCCTCTTTCCACGAGGAACTGCTCAAATTCCTTGTACGTCCTAAGTGGTCTAAGCAGCTTCACCATTTCTCCTACAGAGTCGACTTGTTCACGCAAATCCCACATATATCGAGCGATCGAACTCGCCGAAGACGGGCTTTCTGCGTAAGTACCGTGAAAAGCAAAATACGCCTGGTTGATCTTGCGAATCGGGTAGTTGTGATCGAGCAACTCGACCCGGCGTGACTCCATGTACGCTTCCGCTTCGTCTATTTGGCCTTCCGCAAGTAATTCATCGGTCCTAGAACGTATTTCGCCCATGAATCGGTTGAAGCTGAATGCCTCGGGGTCTTCCAGCGCGGAATCGTTTTCGCCTCTGTCTTTTGACGCGGTTTCTGGTCGGGTCGGTGCGACGTAAGGCTCACCGGTCACTTCCGAATAAACCCGCAACCCGACTTCTCTCCCAAAAATATCGGCCAGGGTTTCGTTCACCGAACGAATATCACCCCCTGAGAAGTAAGCCATACCCAGCGGATGGAACGTCAAGTAGCTGTGCAGCCACTCGTGCGAAGCCACGTCTACTAGTCGTTTTAGGTCGCTAGTTGGGATCACATTCGGGTAGCTTGCTAACCCACCGGTTTGCAGCACAACAGCGGAAATGTTTTGGGTGCCGACGAGTTCATCCTCGATCCTCGCCATATCTTCGACCGAAATATCCGGATCGATCAACACATCTTCGATTCGAACGATCTCATCACGCGGCGACGTCACCAACAGTTTTGGCGGATCGCCAATCAGAAAGTCCACCGGAGGCCAGACAAACGAAGCAACAAGATCAACCTCATCCGACCGCACGGTCTCAGCAATGATCTGCTCAAGGTACTCCTCCAGACCGTCTCTGAGCGCGTTACGCTCAGAGATCAACCGGTCAACATCACGCTGGGCAGCATCAACCTCTACCTCATCCAACACTGCCGCCGATGTCGCGCGATCGAGTGAGTCCTTGGCGGAACTCAACTCGCCGACGAGCAACTCATAACGTTCGAGGTTCTCGCGACGATCGGCTTCGCTCGTGGGAGTCCATGGCAACGTGGTCCAGATTCGGTGGCTCCACTTATCGAAAAAGTGGTCGAATTCCCACGAAACCAGCCCATACCCGTGCTCAAGGGATGCTTCAGAGGCGGGGGTATCGAAACGCCGATCGCCAGCCGGCACCAGCCAGCTCAACGCCAACACACCTACGAGTAGCACTCTTACCACCCATTTCGAACGAGGGCGCAACGGTGACGTGACAAGCCACTCTGCAAAGTTAAATGCAAGCAGCAGAAGCGAACCAAGGGTCCACATCAAGGATTTATTCAGGGTTGCCAATCGGGTAGTGGGCAAACTTCTAGCCGGGTCTAGTGCAATTTATTCGACGTCAACGAGTACGAAGCGTATCCAAGTTATACGTCGAATGGTCATACCACGGGCTTCACGTACTGGTAAATACACCCTGCTAAAGTAGCCCAAAGAAAACCCAGCCTAGCTGGCTAGCTGGTCGGGCGTGTCCAGAGCGTCTCGTACTGCTCACCCATGATCAGCTGTGCAAGCTCACGGCGTTCCATACGAATAAGCTCGTCGAACGCCTTCTCAGCGGCGGCAGTAGCTTCGGAAAATCCAGATCCTTCGATTCGACCGAGGATCTTGGCCCAGAGCCCGGACGTCTTCATGGCATCGACATAGCCGATCCACGGAATTGCGATGATGTCCTGAGGGCGCGGCAACTCCGGTCGCATCCGCTTGATAGTCCGCAAGCGGTCGGCAATCGATCGGGTCATCGGAACGACACGAACGAGAGGCTGCACATCTTCTTTAGGCCGGATGTCGATCACAATCGACTGGCCGAATTTTGGAAAAAATACAGCCATGACTTCGGCGTTCGAAATAAACTTGAACACCCCATCCACACCGCTGCCGTAACCGAAATCCAAATTATTACCCCACGCTCGACAATATCTACCCGAAGCCGTGTCTACTCAAACGATGTCCAGCTTACCTCGAATTTTGCGAAATTAGGCTTTCAGATCCCGAACAGTAGCAAGAAATGAGGGAAGCACCTTCTCCCAATCACCTACAACACCGAACCTTGCTTCTTTGAAAATGTTCGAATCACCGTCTTTGTTGATTGCCACTATCGCACGTGAACTCGAACAACCCGACATATGCTGGCTGGCACCTGAAATACCCACGGCGATGTAGACATCTGGGTTAACCGACTTGCCAGTCAACCCCACCTGGTACGAGTGATCGATCCACCCGGCATCGCAGGCAGCGCGTGAGGCGCCTACAGCACCGCCAAGAATGTCAGCCAGTTCGTTGAGCAAGCTAAACGGCTCTGGACCACCGAGTCCACGACCACCGCTAACTACAAAATTGGCATCCTCGAGACGTACACCGTCCCGAGCCTCGGCAACTGTGTCTGTCGTGGTTGCGCCTTGACCGACGACCGAACCATCGGAATTGAACGCTTCGATAATTGGTGATCCGGTGTCGGTTCCCGTCTCATATGCACCGGCTCGTAAGGTAACAATCGCCGGAGTCGATGCGATTTCAAACTCTGCTAGTGCGCTGCCACCATAAACGGGTCGAGTAACACTTAATCCTGTAACAGTACTTGAAATCTCGATGCAATCTGCGGCAAACGCATAGTCAGACCGGAACGCCAGCCTCGCACCCACCACCGAACCAAAATCCGATTTGTTGAACAGTACGAGATCAGGATTAATCAAAGAAATCAGCGACGTTATGTCATATGTCGCCTTGTCGTAGATTCCGGCATCGCCCGAATCGGTGGGCGAAAGGGTCACGATCTTTTCGACTGCTAGAGAAGCACCTGACTTGACCGCATCACCTTCAATTGCGACTGTAACTTGAGAGTCACTCAGTGACTTCGCAGCAGCAACTGCCTGAAGAGTCGATTGGCTGATTTCGCCTTGTCCGTCGCGCTCGGCAACCAGAAGTATCGATGTCATTAGATTAACTTCTCCTCACGCAGCCGTAAGGCAAGTTGCTTGCCTGAATCGGGCTCGTCTTCGCCCTCGATCAGTTCGACTTGCCTGTTCGATTCAGGAACGTACAGCTTTTTCAACTCAAGTTTCGGGGCAAGATCGCCGGAAGAAAATCCCAGATCTGCCAGTGTGAATATTTCAGGCTTCTTCCGGCTTGCCTGCATGATTCCTCGCAAATTCGGATACCGGGGTTCGCCGAGTTCGTTGGTAACCGTCAGAACCACTGGGATCGGAGCTTCGATCACCTGGTATCCATCGGGAATAACGCGCTGCAACGCAACCGAATCGCTATTGAGTTCAAGTTTTTGCACCAACGAAACGAGCGGAAGTCCCATAACTTCGGCGAGTCCGAGCGTCACGTGCGCCTGGTCCCAATCAGAAGCCTGACGACCACCTAGGATGAGATCGTACGGTCCGTCTTTTTCGATCGCAGCAGCCAGAATCTTCACTGTGCCTGACGAATCGATGTTGCCCAAGCTTGAGTCTTCGATCAGTACAAGTCGATCGGCGCCCATGGCAAGTGGTTTTTTCATCGCATCCATCACGAATTCGCTACCCGCCGAGAGCACGGTAATCTCGACATCGGCGCCGGCATCACGAAGCTGCAAGGCGGCCTCGACCGCGTTGAGATCAAAGCCATTTACGACCGGCGGGACGCCATTCGGCGGAAACACACTGTTTGTGGATTCATCGATCTTGAATTGCGATGGCGGAGTTTCCGGGTCTGGGACCTGCTTGGCAAGAACCACGATTCGAAAGGTCAATTAAATATTCCAGTTATGCAGGCAGGCTTATTGCGTGCCTCTAGTAAGTCACGAGTAGCCAAAACACGATAATAGCGACACGGTACGCCGGTCGAAATCCGAGTGGCAGCCTATAACATTACCGATCAATCTTGGTTCGCGGGGTTCGAATTTCACAATCCGAAAATTCACTCCCGTTTCTTGGTAGAGGTCAATCAGTAGCTTTGGAATCTATAATCGCGGCAGCTGCGTTGCTTGGAGTCGAACTCGACTCGAAACAACAAGCGCAGTTCCGGCGGTACCGCGAACTGATCGAGCTACGGAGCAAGCAGTTCAACCTCACCGGGCACACAACTTGGGACAAAATCCGAGAAGAACTGTTCATTCGTTCGCTTCGCGTGCTCACTCCGGCAGGCGGCAACGTACTCACCCCTGACTGGTTCGCTGAAAAACGGGCAATTGATATCGGCACCGGTGCCGGTATACCGGGAATGATCCTGAAAATAGCGCTGCCTGATCTACACGTAACACTGCTCGATTCGATTCAGAAGCGCACGAATTTCCTGATCGAAGTCGCCAGTGAACTCGAACTCACCGGCCTTGAAGTCATTAACGGACGTGCTGAAGACCTCGGCCAGGAACGGGAACACCGTGAGCAATATGACGTTGTCGTCGCACGAGCTGTCGCCCGCCTCGCTGAACTCGCTGAGCTAACGATTCCGTTTGCCAAGATTGGTGGCACGGTGATTCTCCCCAAGAGCAGAGGAGTTGAAGACGAAGTAACCGAAGCTGCCGCCGCCGCAGAAGTCCTCGGTGCCGCTCCCGCAATTACTCTCGAAGTCGCCAATCCCGGTGATTCCCCTCCTGACGATATGGTTTACTGGATGAAAATCTCACTGACTCCACCGGAGTTGCCGCGTAGAGTTGGCATACCTCACCAATCACCGCTCATTGAACCCTCTGGTGAAAACGACTAGTCTTCAACTAGGTCACACACATCTCTCAGGAACTCTCAGAAATAAATGACCGAGTCACCGTCTAGGCAGACACCAAACGCCGAACTAGCTTCCGACTCTGGGATGCCGAGTGCAACCACTTTGCGACAGCGAGTGTTTTCGCTTCCAACACTCATCGCTATCGCTGTTGGCGCGCTTATTATCGGATTCGCCCTCGTGCGTATTTTCGAGTTCGAATGGGATGATGTTTGGAACAACATCAAGAACGTTCATCTAGGCAAATACCTGCTTGCCGTTGTTCTTTATTACTTGAGCTTCTGGTTCCGGGGCCTCCGATGGCGAATGCTGGCAAAAACTGCCGACATCGGAGGCGATAACGGCAAGAACGTTCCAGGAACTACAACACTTTCCGGGATCATTCTCATGGGCTGGTTCGCCAATTCGGTCGCCTTCCTGAGGCTTGGCGATGCTTATCGAGGTTGGGCGTTGGCGAGGGAGTCGAACAGCGACTTCCCGTCGAGTCTGGGCACAATTCTCGCCGAGCGTGTGCAGGACATGGTGGTAGTTCTCATACTCGTACTCTCAGCAGCAGCCTGGCTCATAGTTGAAGGCGATTCAAAAGTCCCCGGATGGGTAGTGTTCACAGCCTTCGTGCTGGTCGCTTCTCTTGTACTTGGCATGCTTGTAATGCGACTCGCCGGAGAACGACTTTCACGCCGACTGCCGGGTCGACTGGAATCTGTGTACGTCAATTTCCAACGCGGCACACTAAGCAGCTTCTCAGGTCGAGGCATTCCTCCGCAGGTGGCACTCGGCATCGTTGGATGGTTGCTCGAAATCGGCCGGTTCTATTTTGTTGCCGATGCCATGGGAATCGACATCTCGTTCGGTATCGTCATGTTCGCAGCCCTCGCTAACGCCATGCTGACAACCATCCCAACCCCAGGAGGATTCGGGTTCGTGGAGGGTGGTCTCACTGGTCTGCTTATTCTGTTCGGCAGAACCGACTCCGAAGCAATCAGCCTCATAGCGATCGATCGTACGGTCAGCTGGTTGAGCGTGGTTCTGTTCGGTGGAATCCTCTTTGTTGTATGGCATGCAGCCAAAGCGAAAAAATCCACGGCTTACTCACTCAATTCACCCGTGTAGCCCACTCTCGCTTTCCAAAGTGGGCTAACATCATTGCCTCGATTATCGTTACTAGATTCGCTGACCCAAATTCGGTTCCGCAAAGGTTGATTTGAATGGCTGACAAGAAAAGGGTGCTCGTAACCGGACTCAGCGGACTGGTCGGGACCGCGCTACGGCCCGAGTTCGAAGAGCGATACGAGCTGTCGTCTCTATCTCGATACGGTACCGAAGGCCTCGACGACGCCCACAATTTCAAAGGAAATATCGCCGAACTCGACACCATGATTCCCGCGTTCGAAGGTCAGCACACTGTTGTTCACCTCGCCGCCGACCGTAGCGCCAACGCCAACTGGGAATCGGCACTCCGCAACAACTTTGTTGGCGTCTACAACGTCTACGAAGCAGCCAAGCGCACCGGCGTACAACGGGTCGTATTCGGCAGTTCGCAGCACGCGATCGGTGGTTTTTATCGAGACGAGCCGTACAGCTCAATCCTTCAAGGCAATTACGACGGTATCGAACACGGAAAATTCAAGAAGATCGACGAAACAGTGCCGTTCCGACCCGATGGCTACTACGGTGCATCCAAAGGCTACGCCGAAGGGCTCGGCAGCTACTACTCCGAATGGCATGGCATCTCGTCGATCAACATCCGAATCGGTTGGACTATCTCCGACGACGACCCGACAGTAGCTGCCGGCGGTCTCGCTATGTGGCTCTCGCACCGTGATACTGCCCAGATTCATGTCAAGGCGGTCGACGCTCCTGACGATCTGATGTACACGGTGGTCTTCGCAATGAGCGACAACTACTGGAACATTTTCTCGCTCGACAAAGCCCGCGAGGTGCTCGGATACGAACCGAAAGACGATGCAGGTCAGGTGCTAAACCTTGAAAAAGGCCTCTCGCAACGAGACGATACCGACTACAAGCAACACGAAGAAGACCCGGAAACCTACTAGTCTGACGATCCGCCCGCTAACGTTCGCGTCCCGAACGGAGTCTTCGTAGCCGAGGGATGTGGTGCGGGGACACCCGCAGCGACAAACGATCAAAAAACTGGCGAAAATATCACGCCCCTGTGCTACGATTTTTTTAGTTGGACATTTTCGAACACGACTTCGGAACCGCCCATCCCGCATGAAAACGGGGCTGTAGCTCAATTGGGAGAGCGCTTCAATGGCATTGAAGAGGTAGAGGGTTCGAATCCCTCCAGCTCCACCAACTCTCCTCTCTATGTACGAGTTCTAGACTTGTCTATTCTTTTGCCTCACACCCCCCATCGGTAGTGTTCACAAGTTCTTGATATCTGTACCTAAGATCATCAGGCCACGTCCTATTCCCATCAACCAGCTCTGTCGCCGGAATAACGCCTCAGGATCTTGCTGACTTCGTTCGACCTTTGCAGCCATGAGATTCATACCACCGACACGCAAAAGGATCCCAGTCTCTCAGGTAGGCTTGTCCTCAACCGGGAGTGGCCGGCGTGGCGAGGCCGCAAAAGAACCCCGCGCAGAAGTCGCGGTTTAGCAAAACTATTGATCCTATGTATCCTTCCCATGAAATCGTGCAATTTGGTAGTAAATTAGGGCACGAAAAAGGAATTCAACGCCCAGATAAGCACACGCGCTAATAGCTGGTAACTGGAGACACTGATGTCTGATTCGGAAATTTATTTACCTTCAGAATCGTTCGCCGCGAACGCTCACGTCAAGAGCTTCGATGAATATAAGGTCGAATACGAACGGTCCATCGCCGACCCTGACGAATTCTGGGCCGAAAAAGCGTCCGAGTACCACTGGTTCAAGAAATGGGATTCCGTCCGCAGCTTCAACTACGACGTCCGCAAAGGCCCGGTCGAGATCAAGTGGTTCGAGGGTGGGCAGACCAACATCGCCTACAACTGCCTTGACCGTCACCTCGAAACTCGAGGCGATCAAACAGCCATCATCTGGGAAGGCAACGAACCCGGCGAAGAGCGAGTTATCACCTACAACGAACTTCACGAAGAAGTCAGCAAATTCGCCAACGCCTTGAAAGCACGCGGCGTGAACAAAGGTGATCGTGTTTCGATCTATATGCCTATGATCCCGGAACTTGCAGTTGCCATGCTCGCCTGCGCACGAATCGGTGCTATTCACTCAATCGTGTTCGGCGGATTCTCGGCTGATGCGCTAGGCGACCGCATCGCCGATGCCACATGCGCGACTCTCATCACTTGCAATGGCACCCACCGTGGAGCCAAGCCGGTCGAAATGAAGACTGTCGCCGACGAAGCGATGGCAATCGCCGAAAAGACGATGGGCAAAAAAGTAAAAACTTGCATAGTGGTCGAACGTATCCCGGGCAGCGTTGGCGTTGAACACGAAATGAAAGAAGGTCGTGACGAGTGGTACGCCGACGTTATGGCAAAAGCTAATCCCGTCAGTGAAGCCGAGCCAATGGGGGCTGAAGATCCGCTCTTCATCCTCTACACATCCGGCTCAACTGGCCGACCCAAAGGCGTGCAGCACACCACTGGTGGCTACATGGTCTACACTTCGCAAACCCACAAGTACGTCTTCGACTACCACGATGGCGATATCTTCTTCTGCACCGCTGATATCGGCTGGGTGACGGGTCACTCCTACATCGTTTATGGACCGCTCGCGAACGGCGCAACGACGATCATGTTCGAAGGCATCCCCACGTATCCTGCGCCCGATCGCTTCTGGCAGATCGTCGAAAAGTGGGACGTGAGCCAGTTTTACACAGCACCTACTGCGATCCGAGCAATTGCGAGCCTAGGTGACGACTATCCCAACAAGTACGCAATGCCCTCTTTGAAACTGCTCGGGTCTGTTGGTGAGCCTATTAACCCCGAAGCCTGGCGCTGGTACAACACGCACGTCGGCAAGGGAACTCGACCGATCGTAGACACGTGGTGGCAGACCGAAACCGGTGGAATTCTTATCTCGCCGATTCCCGGAGCCGTCCCAACCAAGCCGGGCGCAGCCACGGTTCCATTCTTCGGAGTTGAACCTGAAATTCTCGACCCGGAAAACGGCACTCCGCTCGAAGGCAACGGCGTTTCGGGCGTGCTGGCGTTGAAGGCAACGTGGCCGGGTCAGATGCGCACACTCTACGGCGATCACAAGCGGTTCGAAGACACCTACTTCGACATGTACAAGGGCTACTACTTCACCGGTGACGGCTCGACCCGTGACGAAGATGGCTACTACTGGGTCACAGGGCGTGTCGACGACGTTATCAACGTGTCAGGGCACCGAATGGGCACAGCAGAAGTTGAAAGCGCTCTCGTGCTGCACGAAGCGGTTGCCGAAGCTGCGGTCGTGGGCTTCCCGCATGACATCAAGGGACAGGGCATCTACGCCTACGTCACTTTGAACGTTGGCCAAGACTACACCGACGATCTAAAGCAGATATTGCGTGGACAGGTAAGGCAGGTCATCGGACCCATCGCTTCACCCGACGTCATCCACTGGGCACCGGCCCTCCCAAAAACCCGCTCCGGCAAAATCATGCGCCGCATCCTGAGAAAAATAGCCACCGACGAAATTGACACCATCGGCGATACATCAACGTTGGCTGAACCCGAAGTAGTTGATGATTTGATCGCACGCAAAGGAAAATAGGAGCTAATTAGCTACTGTCATTGAGAGGTGCCTGTCCGGAGTGACTTGCAATCAGCGTCGGAACGATCGTTAACACGCCGGTGACAACGCTAAATCTACTGCCAACGATGTGCGAAATGACCGGCAACGACGCGCCTCAGCCCTACGATGACGATAGCCTGCTTCCGCTAATCGAGGAGAAAAAACCAGATCGCCACGTATTCGTCGAGGCGCATGAAGTAGTCGGCGTGCCATGCCTCATGGTTCGCAAGGGTGAATAGAAGTACAACTACATCCACGAACACGACCCGCGGTTCGACGCTCGACGAAACACGCTCAAACGGCATCTGCCATAATCGCCTGGAGTGAATAAACCAACAGCGAATCTCAATCCACCATGAAAATCACCGAAATTAAAGCGATCTCCAGCGCCAATCCGGATCTTGATATGAGAGGAATTCGACGCAATTACGTCTATGTCAAAGTGACAACAGACGAGGGAATCGTCGGCTGGGGCGAGGCGACCTGCGGGCCGCTTTCGGTCGCCAACATGGTCGAAGAAATCGGCGCGACGCTCATCGGCAAAGATCCGTTCCGTATCGAGCAACACTGGCAGGAAATGTACCACCTCTGGCACAACGTCCGTGGTGGTGTGATTCAGATGGCGGCAATCAGTGGAATCGAGATAGCACTGTGGGACATCAAGGGCAAAGCCTTCGATACGCCCGTTTGGGAGCTACTCGGCGGCAAAATGCGCGACAAGATCTGGACGTACGGTAGGTTCGACGGTGATACGCCAGAAGATTGCGTCGCTCATGCCTTGAGAGAAACGGCTACCGGCCTGACCGCCCTCAAAGGCGATCCGTTCGGGCACACCGGTCTGTTCCCATCGGCAGAAGCAGAAGCCGATTCAATCGCAAAGGTCTACGCTGTTCGCGAAGCAGTTGGCCCCGATGTTGAGCTCCTCATCGAATGCCACGGTCGACTCAATCCGTCATCTGCCATCAGGTACGCCGATGCCGTTGCCGACATGCGACCGTATGTGTTCGAGGAGCCTGTGCCGCCGCAGAACGTCGACGCCATGGCGAAAGTTGCCGATTCGGTGAATATTTCGCTTTCAACAGGTGAACGCCTGTACTCCAAGTGGGATTTCAAGGATATCCTTGAAAAGCAGGTAGTTGCGCTCATCCAACCCGATATTTGCCATGTCGGCGGAATATCCGAACTGAAGAAAATCGCAGCTATGGCCGAGGTCTATTACGTTGGAGTCCAGCCTCACAACCCATACGGACCAGTCAATACTATGGCGGCAATTCAGGTCGATGTTGGTATGCAGAACTTCATGATTCAGGAAGGCGGAAATAAACCTTGGTTCGATCTCGTCGTCGAAGGTAGCTTCCCCCAGCAGAAGGACGGCTACTACAGCACACCAACAGATCCGGGAATCGGAATTAATATGGACGAAGACGTTCTCGCTGCGAATCCGTCCATCGAAACGCATCCGCCTGAAGGTTATATGAAACAGTCTCGCGAGCTGTGGGGGTCAAAACAGGAAACCTTCTGGGGGTAGTTTAGGACCTTATTGCTACCTGCTCTGCTAGTTAACGGTCGGCACAGATAACTGAACCTGACTCGCCGGGAATTCAATCTACTCGATACATTCCTCCAAAGCCACAGCACTGCGTTATCACGAGTACAGATCATCTCTCAAGTGTGGGTTGAACGAAACGAAATTAGTTACAACGTTCTCAACGCCACAGTCAAAACCTTTCGGGAAAGGCTTGAAGCCAACGGCGAACTTCGGGTAATCCATTCACTCCGTGCTTGTGGCGATATTTTGAAGGTGTATGTCGTTCAAACGTCAAATCATCACTCTTCCCGTTTTCGGAATCCCTCTCACACCGTTACAGTGGATTCATGCCGCAAATTCAACAACGCACGTACATCATCCTCACTGCCTTTCTCCTACTGATACTCGCAGCAACTGCCTGCTCAAGCGAACCCGAAGCCGAACCATCGGTAACTTCAGATAAAGGCAACTACGAAACCTGTGAAGGCTTCATCACTCCCGATCACGTCGAAAGTCAGTCGGGGACAACCGGTCTCATCGATCGCGTTCATGTTTTGGACGTCGCATTGATTCCCGGTCTGGCCGACAGTGGTGCGATCAACAACTGCCTCATCGAAGTCTTCCGTACACTCGACGGCACCGATTCCCCCATGGCCGGAGATTCAGTAACCCTCTCGCTGGTGAGATTCGATACTGCAGAACTTGCAAAAAGCCTATACAACTCCACACTCGCATCGGCGATTCTTACAGCGGAACAGGTTGGCGATCTTGCAGAAATTCAACAGGAAGTTGTTGGCAAAGACTCCTACCTGATGGACGTCAACGCTGGCGGTATCGGTGCCATCGTGGTCTTTGTGTTCGATTCGACATTCGTCTCAATGAGCTCAACCGCCGACGACGAAAGCAACGCGCTTCTTGACGGCCAAGGCCTAGTCAACGCCGCTCAGGGAGTTCAGTCCCGCCTGCCATAAAACTCAGTTACGAACCACGTCTCGGAATGCTGATCGCTCCGCGGCGCCTTAGCAGCACGAACAGTACTACGCCACCGATCAGCCATACAGGGCTGAGAATCAGCAACCAGAGTCCTGCTTTCGCAAGGAATACTCCAAACGACTGCAGTGTCCGTGATGCATCACGGACAGTGTTGCCAGCGTTGAGATCGGCCGCGGCGACACCGATGGTCTCTCGAACGAACACAAGGAATTTACCAGTCGCCTCAACCTCGCCGACTTCCGTTTGCCCGGTGATGGTCAAGACCCCGACGTACGGATTTGGTCGGAAGTTCTGGTAAGTGTGGATCGCGTCGACCTTACTGCTGTCGTCAATGGCACCTAGCATACCTTCATCAGGAGCCGACCCATCGCCGAAATTCCATGAATACAAAATCTCAGAAACACCCTCAGGTCGAGTGAACGAGGCCGAGAATTCAACCTTGCTGCCCGATTCGACAATCTGGTCTTCGCCAGCAAACACTTCGATCACCGGTAATCGGCTAACCGTGGTTACCAAGGTGTCTTTACCTTCTACCAGTCCAGCGTCACCAGAACCATGAAGTTTGACGATCACGATGAACGGAGAATCTTCATCCCGATCAAAGTAGTGGATAACCGGTGAAGAAATCATCTCGTTGCCGTTACCGGTTGGGGCCATGCGATCGGTCGACTCTTCGAGTGACCCGTCTCCGAAGTTCCAGGTGACATAGAACTCTTCCATGTCTGCTGGTGGGGTGAAAGTAGCCCGGTATGTTACGGGGTGACCAACTGCGGCTGAGACATCATCACCACCATCGATTATCAACTCAACCGCAACTGAGTCCAAATCGACCGAAATAAACGAGAATGCCGAACTCTGAGATAGGAAGTTTAACCGTGCTTCTAGCGCTTCGAGATCGCTCTGGACATCGGTGATTTCCTTCTGAATCGTGATCGCATCTTCAACCGTAAAGGCCCGGTCGTACAGTACACGGAGTCGTTCCAGAGTGTCGTCGAGAGTCTGCGCTCGCGCGGTCACATCAGTAAATTCTTCTGTGAAGTCTTCACTTTTAGTTGAAACGGATTTCACCTTCACCGCGAGATCAGAGAACTGCTTGATTACGTCATCGAAACGATCTGCAGGAACTCGGATCGAAATCGATCCTGAGTAGTTACGTGACTGATTTGAAGTAACAACCCAGCCACCTGCCGCGTTCGTGATGTTAGAAATATCGTCTATCGACCGCGTTACATTCTCGACCGTAATGCTCAGATCAGCAGTACGAATGATCACACGGCCTTCAGAGGCAGACGCTATTTCGTTTTCGATCGATGCGGATCCGCTACCCGAAAATGCCTGATTAGCGATTTCGTTATCACTGACCGTGTCCCCTTTAGTCACAATCGAGCGGGACGGAGAAGCCGATGCAGCGGTCACAGCATCTCCACCGCCTGGATACGATCCCCCATTGCCACTCTCTGTCCCGGCGCTATCGTATTTGCTCGAAGATTCAGTACCTTCTTCTCCGTACCAGACATCAGGCAATACCGGATAGCTCCCGCTGTCGTCCGAACCACCTGAGGCACACGCACCTGCAAGGGCGAGTACGAAAATCGTCAGTATCGCAATTAAATATCCAGAGTTAAATCGTTTGATCAAAGCTATCCCTCAAGATAAACCAGTGAAACTTTCGTCGCTGGCGTATCAATGCCAAACGTGTTTGACGCAATTATCTAGTTACCCAGTTTTGTATAGGTCGTAGTGGTATAACGTTTTACCTGCGCGATTTGTTCCACGCCCTGTTGAAATAAATAAAAGGAATCCATGGAATACAAACTTTTCGGCCGCACCGGCGTTTACGTGAGCCCGCTCGTTTTGGGCTGCATGATGTTCGGTCAGAAGACCGACCTCAAAGACACCTGCAAGATTGTTGACTACGCCATCGGAGAAGGAATCAACTTCCTTGACACCGCTGACGTTTACGGCGGAGGTGCCTCAGAAGAGTTTGTCGGTGAAGCGCTCGAGCGAAGCAGCAAACGCAACGAAGTATTCCTTGCCACAAAGGTCAATGGCAGGATGTCAGAGGAACCGAACGACATCGGAACAAGTCGACATCACATCATTGAAGGCTGCGAAGCCAGCTTGCGACGCCTCAAGACAGATCACATCGATCTTTACCAGCTCCATCGACCTAATCCACATATCGCCATTGATGAAACACTATTCGCGCTGGACGATCTGATCACTTCGGGGAAAATACGATACGCCGGATCGAGCAATTTCGGTTCGTGGCAAGTCGTTGAATCGCTTTGGGCTTCAGAAAAACTCGGCAAAGCACGGTTCGTCAGCGAGCAGTCTCCGTTCAACCTCGCTGACCGACGCGCCGAACGAGAGCACACGCAGATGTGTCAGACGTACAGCGTGGCATTTATTCCCTGGTCGCCTCTGGCAGCGGGTGGACTCACCGGAAAATACACCCGAACCGCTCAACAGGCTTCGGGGACTCGCTTCGGCGACGAGACCGACCCCGGAAAGATGAAAAGGTTCAGCGACGGGGTCATGGATATCGCCGAAGGTCTCGTGCCTATCGCCGAGACATACAACGCAACCGTCGCTCAGATCGCTCTCGCCTGGGTTGCCGCTCAACCCGGCGTTACCGCCCCCATAGCTGGACCGAGAACACTTGATCAATTCAAAGACAATCTCGGCGCTCTCGACGTCAATCTGACTCAGGAAGATTTCGACAAGATCGACCAACTGGCACCACCCGGCACGAATGTTGCTGATTACTATGAAGCCAGCTTCACACCTAACGCTCACCGCTTCTAGTCTTTCAGCAAGAATTCAGCCTCTCCATGCCGAAAAAACGAAAAGTCCTTATAACCGGCGGTGCTGGGCTCATCGGCTCCATCCTGATCGACAGACTTAGTGACAAGTACGATTTTTCTTCACTCGATCTACGCGAAAAAGATGGTATACCGTCAACCGTGGCAAACCTCGACGAACTCGATGCGATCTCGCCTGCGTTTGAAGGCATTGATACTGTCATACACCTCGCAGCCGATCGCTCTCCCGAAGGATCGTGGGAATCGATTCTCCAGAACAACTTCGTTGCAACCTACAACGTGTTCGAAGCCTCGAAACGTGCCGGTGTGAAGCGGGTCATCTTTGCCAGTTCGAATCACGCCGAAGGCGGGTTCTATCTCGACGCTCCCTGGAAGCACGTGAATGAGGGTAAATTTCATCTTCTCGAACAAGACAACTACGAGCTGGTGACCGAAAAGCACATGATCCGACCCGATAGTTATTACGGAGTGGCTAAAGCGTATGGCGAAGCACTCGGCAGCTACTACAACGACTACTACGAATTGAGTTCGTTTCATTTGCGCATCGGCTGGGTGCTTGAGACCGATGATCCGACATTCTCGGCATACTCGCTTTCGTTGTGGTTGAGTCACCGGGACACTGCTCAGATCGTCGATCTTTGTATCAGTGCTCCCGAATCGCACCGCTACGACATCTTCAACGCGACTTCCGATAACACATGGAAGATTTTCGATATCGCTCACGCAAAAGAAGCTCTCGGATACAAACCTGAAGATCGTGCGGGCTCCGACTTTACGTCACGTGAGTACAAACGCAGCGACTAAGCAACGGATGACCCTGCGCAACACCCTGTACCATTCCGTGCCGCCTGCATCCGACAGTATTGAACTCTCGATCACAAAGGGCACATCTTGGAACTGAGCTGGGTACTGCCGGCCATCGCAAGTCCGTTTGTATATGGACTTGTTTAAATTTAGATGATTGAGAGGGTAGGGATTTCTGGTCACTCACAGTGACTAAACGATCTCGTTGCGCAAGCCCGCTTCGCCGTTCCGGAGCCGACCCAGATTGTCGTCCAGAATGTCGATAACTCGCTCTTCGTAGAGACGTGTCTCACCGCCGGTGTGCGGCGTAACAATCACGTTTTGCAGATCCCAGAAGATCGAATCTTCTTCGAGCGGCTCGGACCAGAAGTGATCGATTCCCGCGCCCGCGATCTGGCCTGATTTCAGAGCATCGGCAAGTGCTGGTTCATCCACGCACTGTCCACGAGCAACATTGATCAAATAGGCGGTCGGTTTCATTGCGTTCAAAACGCTGGCATCAACTATGTTGGTTGTTTCAGGCGTCAACGGGCAGGTGAGGGCGACAAAATCAGCCTCAGGAACGAGATCGCCCAACTTGTCGGGAGTTACGACCTCATCTGACGGTCCTGCAGCGGTCGACGGGTCACGTTTCGTGGCGACGACTCGCATGTCGAAAGCCTTTGCAAATCGAGCCAATCGAGAGCCAATCGCACCCATTCCAACGACCAGCAGCGTCTTGCCGAGCAGTTCGTCTTCACGCAGCGTCAGATCGCCCAGCATCCCCCGCCAGGTGTGAGTGTTCTGGTTGTCTCGACCCGTGTGAATATGGCGGTTCAGCCCCAGCATCATCGACATTGCGTGCTCGGCGACTGCGTTCTGGTTCACGCCCGACGCATTGGCGAGTCGAATGCCGCGTTGTTTGAGTTCGTCCAACGGAAATTGATCGTATCCGGCTCCAATCGATTGGATGTACTTCAGGTTCGTCGCTCGTTCGAGCAATGCGTTGGCCCAATAGCCAGAAACCACGAACACATCGGCATCTTCGATGCGATTCATCGTGTCCTCAGCCGACCAGGTCTGAAAATAGTTCACCTTGGGGCTACGAAGTGCGTACCGCTCCTCCATCCGATAAGCGACATGAGCAAAGTGAACCGTTGTGTTCACTGCGGACGGGAAACCTTCAGACATAACCTCTCCAATCGAAGTTTTATTCACGCGAATACAGCGACAAGTGCTGGACAATCACACACGAAAGATCGAACCTAGTAACCGTTAGTATCACGATTCGATGCCACTGTAACCAGCGGATTTCTCGTTCTTGTGACCAATGCAGAACGACATCGCAGAAACCGTGCCTCTGGCACAACGAATCATACCGTCCGAACAGACCCCAAAAGTGAAAATGCCAGAAAACATCACGATAAACAGCGAATTTGCCTCTGTAACCATCTCCCCTGATGCCGGAGCGTCCCTGCGTTCGATCAAAGTTCACAAGAACGGCAACTCATTTGAACTACTTTCAGGCGGCGACAACGCACACGACCCGACCGAACTTCCGCACGGCGAAGGATCGTTCGTCATGGCACCTTGGGTGAATCGAATCCGAGACGGTCGACTTGTCACTCCCGACGGTATCTACGAACTACCCATGAACCAACCACCGCATGCCATTCACGGTCTGGAACGGGATCGGGTGTGGACGGTCAAATCGGTCGGCGAAAGCTCTCTCGAACTCGAAATCAACCTCGCACAACCCTGGCCGTACGATGGAAAAGTCGAATATTCACTCTCGCTTGAAGGAGCGTCGTTCATTCAAACGATGCGGCTCATCGCCGACAAAAACGAAACACGATCCTTCCCTGGAAGTGTCGGCTGGCACCCGTGGTTCAACCCAACGCTCGGTTCTGGACCGGTAACGGCAACCGCCGATGTTTCCGCACAGTGGGAGATGAAAGACATGGGTACTGCGAGTGGAAAGCTCGAAATCACCGGTATAACCGAACGATTACAGCAGGGCACCCAGTTCGAAGTAAGAGAAGTCGATGGCTGTTTCCTCCTGAACAAAGGTGGCGGAGCCGTGCTCAGTTGGCCCGAACTCACAATGACAATGACCAACTCAGAGACAATCACCCACTTCATGTTCTTCTCGCCTGAACACGCACTTTGCGTTGAGCCACAGACATGCACTGTCGATGCTGCCCGACTCGCCGATAGCGGTCATGCCGATACCGGGCATGTTCTTGTCGATCGTGAAAATCCTTTGATCGCCACAACCACATGGAGCTGGGAATAGCGATAAACCGTGACCGCCCCTGAAATCACCACAACACTGAACGCTGCCGTTTCGATTAGCGGGGTTGAGTTCGCTTACGGGAACCGACCTGTACTGAAGGGAATCGACCTTGAGATTCCACGTGGTGTAGCGTTCGGAGTTTTGGGTGCAAACGGTGCGGGTAAAACCACTCTAGTTCGGCTGCTAATTGGTCGGCTGAAGGCCAGTGCTGGTTCGGCTCTGATTTTCGGTGAAGAACCCGGTCCGGCCCTGGCCGATTCTGTCGGCTACATGCCCCAGCTCAACGCGCTCTACGAAGCGCTTACCGTTCGTGAAAACCTCGATTTTTTCGCTCGAATGCTCAGTTTAGCAAACAAAGACCTTCGAGCAAATGCCGTTGCTCGGGCGATGAATGTGGTCGGCCTTTCTGATCGAGCCGACAGCGTGATGAGCGAACTTAGCGGAGGCATGCGACAGCGGGTCAGTCTCGGTGCAGCGCTGGTTCACGAACCCGAGCTTCTTCTCCTCGACGAACCGACCGTCGGTCTCGACCCTGAGCTTCGCGCAACGTTCTGGCAGCATTTCAAGGATATGACCGAAGCAGGCACAACAATCCTGATTTCGAGCCACACGATGGATGACGCCGCCCACTGCGACACGCTGGGGTTCATGCGTGACGGTGTGTTTATCGCGACCGGCACACCCGACGAGCTTCGCCAGTCCACAGGTAAGCCCGACTCCACACTCGAAGACGCGTTCCTTCACCTATCGAGAGCGAGCGCATGATGTCTGTCGATAGAAAGCTGGCGATCACCGCAAGAATCGCAAAAGAAATCAGACGAGATCATCGCTCATTGGCACTAATCATCGGAGCGCCCATAATCGTGATGTCCTTGATCGGATTCAGCTTCCAAGATCAAAAACCGGTTTTGAACCAGGCTGCACCAGCCCTGATCGCCACAATGGCGATGTTCTTCGTGTTCGTCCTCACTGGAATCAGCTTCCTGCGAGAACGATCGCAGGGAACACTGGAAAGGCTACTGTCCACAGCGGTTTCACGTTCCGATCTGCTTGTCGGCTATCTGGCAGGCTTCCTGCTGTTCGCACTCATCCAGTCGATCATCATCCTTATGTACACGTTGTTTGTGGTTGACGTTGAATACTCCGGCAAGATCTGGGACATCATCCTAATACTGCTGATGGTCACGATTACTTCGGTAAGCATGGGCATTTTCGTATCGACCTTCGCGAAGAATGAATTTCAGGTCGTCCAGTTCATTCCCTTGCTGCTCGCTCCACAAATCTTCCTTTCGGGTGTGATTTTGCCGACTTCGCAGTTACCCGGATACTTCCAGGGAATCAGCAGAGTACTCCCGCTCACCTACGCCAACCGAGCGCTGCGCGACATCATGCTTCGGGGTGCCTCATTGAGCGACGTTTCACTAGAAATTGGCGTACTGGCTCTGTTCGCAGTCGTAATGCTCACAGCCGCGTCAATCACTGTGCGCAAAACCTGAGCAGATCCGTTCGAAAATTCACCCCACCAATCCCACTCGGGCGGATTACAATTCGTGAACTCGTTCGTATGCTCGTGATTCACGATTTCTGTGCGCGGGTTTCTAGCTAACCGAAACGACCATCCAGGTATTCATGTCTACAAATACGCTCGCAGATCTCCTCAACCCGTCATCATCATCCGATGATTCGATCATCATTCCTGATGGACCGACTCTCTCGTACTCGGCGTACAGCGATGAGATCGAACGGGTAGCAGGTTTGCTCGCTGGCGCCGGCGTAAAACCGGGACGCCCGGTCTCGATCGTACTCACCAACACGCTTGAGTTCATGGTGCTCTTCCTCGCAGTCGCCCGCGCCGGAGCAGTTGCCGCCCCACTGAACTCCGCTTATACAGTCGATGAATTCAAATTCTTCATGGAAGACGCCGATTCCCAGTTGGCAATCGTTCCCCCCGGAGCGCACCTCGGCCGAGATGCAGCGGCTCAACTCGGAATCGCGGTTCTCGACGCTTCTCTCGACGGTGGATCAGTTGTACTCAGCAACACTAGCGGCAATCTCACGAAGTCTGTCAATGCGCAGGCCCCTTCACCTGAAGACGTAGCTTTGTTTCTCCATACGTCTGGCACGACGAGCCGACCCAAGGGAGTGCCGTTGACTCATGCCAACCTGATGAAGTCGATCAGCAACATCAAAAACCACTACGAATTAACGCCCAACGACGTCTCGATCATCGTCATGCCACTGTTCCACGTTCACGGCCTGATGGGCGCTTCACTCTCGACTCTGAACTCCGGTGGATCGCTGGTGATTCCAGAACGATTCTCGGCTTCAAGCTTCTGGGGATTGCAGAAAAACAACGCGGCAACGTGGTACTCAGCGGTTCCGACTATCCACCAGATTCTGTTGATGCGAGCCGATGATGATGACGCCCCGCATGAGTCGTTCCGATTCATCCGATCGTGCTCTTCAGCGCTCGCGCCTGCCGTATTTGAACGACTCGAAGCCCGCTTTGGGGCTCCGGTACTCGAAGCCTACGGAATGACCGAAGCGTCCCACCAGATGTCATCCAGCCCGATGCCTCCCGGCAAGCGAATTCCCGGCACAGTCGGCCAGGCGACCGGTGTCGAAGTAGCGATCATGGACATGGCGGCTACTGGTCATCTGCAAAAGACCGGTGACATCGGCGAGATCGTCATCAAGGGCGAGAACGTCATGCACGGCTACAACAACAATCCGGAAGCCAATGCCGAGGCGTTCGTCGGTGGCTGGTTCCGGACCGGCGATCAGGGTTTTCTCGATGCCGAAGGGTACCTATCACTCACAGGTAGGATCAAAGAACTGATCAATCGTGGTGGCGAAAAGATTTCTCCCCTCGAAATCGACGGAATCCTTCTCAAGCATCCAGCCGTAGCAGAAGCTGTGTGCTTTGCCGTACCCGACGAAAAGTACGGTGAAGTGGTTCACGCGGCGGTTGTTCTCAAAGGCGATACCGATCAAGAAGATATTCGAACATACTGCCGCGAACAGATGGCTGATTTTAAAGTTCCCGACGTTGTCTATATCGCCGATACTCTACCCAGAACAGCGACCGGTAAGATTCAGCGACGGCACATGGTTACAGCGTTCGCAAGCGGGGATTAGTAGCTAGTGGCCGGGAGTAGGTGGAAGGTCGGTCTGCTTGTACTAATCTTTCTGATGATTGATGATTACGGTGGTGGTCGCCGCACTCGTAGCTTGCTCGGGTGGCCCAGATGAATCATCCAAGGCGGACGATCAATCTGGTTTCAGCAGCACTCCAACACCGACTCAGACACCGATCCCAACGACAACTGGTGACAGCGGCACACCGCGACCGGTCGCAATCCTGCGTCGACCACACATGCAAACCTCATCGACCAGAAGCCCGACTCAAGTGGCACATCCGAAGACCCTTAAATACAACGATACCGCTGATCCTGCTTCTACTGCCGCGACCACCGGCGGTCAAGGAACAGCAGTTGCGAATCACACGGGGGATTCTCACCCGTCTCGCTACTCACGCGCCAGATAACGTTCGATGTCTCGACTTCCGCAAACACCTCGATTGACGATCCAGTTCAGGCTGACGTTCTCGATAACGCGATGATCGGTAAACATATGACCGCTTCGAATATGTAAACGTTTGCTGCTTCGACGAGGCAACCCGTGGGTCGCTCGGAGACTCTTTCAGATTGCAGAATCGATTCCTGCTCACTCAGCCTGAAATCACCTAAGTCAGCGGCTCGATACCGATGTGGTCGATCTGCAAATTCCGTACGAAAGGGCGAAATCTCGGGCTTTGTATTTGACCGTAAGAATGGAGAACCCGCTTTCGACGCTGATGTCTCGATCTCGGGTGTCCACGTCGCACTCGAGTCGACGGCAGCTTCAGGGAACCACGCCTACCCGCAGGCGAACACGCTGTGGGTGTTCATTCGAATACCGGTGACTTCAATCCCGCCCAAAAGATCGTGACATTGAGCGAAGTTGGTGCAACCACCGTTAATTTCACAATCACTAACATCCATCTCGTCCCGGTCACGTTCGATGTTGTGCTTGCCAATACAACACCAAAAGATGCTTGGGTGAAACTGCCGGAAATATCCACTCTTCAGCAGACGCATCACGCATCCCGCTCGGCCAAATTCGCCCGACAATTTCTTCATTCCCATGATCGAACGAAGCGGAGATCGGGGATCCGCAGAATTCATGCTCCCGGCAGGTGCGTTTATTGAGCATTCCTACACGGTCGACCCGGTAGAAGTGGTTGCCGATCGCCGAACGATCTTCCATGCGGACAAGAATATTGCCGGCGTCCGCCCAATCGATCCTGCGCAATACGTCGGCAGCAACGTCGTGCGACACGCTCTTGAAAACCGCAGCCATTCGATTGCGTCGATCAGTCCCGATACTTCAACCGCGTCGTCAACTTCCATATGTTCAAGAACATCGGCGATTTCTTGGTTCGAAAGATTGCCGAGGAACGTCTGAAGATTTTTGGGTTCTAGATCGGCAAGGACTTCAGCATTGTCAAGAATCCGCAGATCCTGAATCTACGATAAAGCCTGCCGAACATCACCCGATTCAATCAGAACTTCGATGGCCTTCTGAATGTCGTCGAGTTGCAGGGCATCGGGTGCGCCTGAAGCGCTTGAACTTTGGGCGCGGTCATCCTGGTCTGAGTTTTGACCAGGTTCCTAGCTGAATTGTGATCGTTCGCGATTCGATCGGGCATGGGACACCGTCGTTTCGGTCGTCAGAGGTAAGATCAACGCCGGCTGCAAAAAAATAATGGTCCGTGCGATCACAAAAACGCACTAGCAAGGTCAAACGTATACACACCGGAACCAGAGTATGAGTGGGTTAAACGTTCCAGGTAACGATCAGCGGTCGGTGCGGTTCCGCCCATTTGAGCCTGAAACCGCCGTCGACGACGTCCAGAGAATCTTCGAGCACCGCTTCCAGCTTCTCGGATTTCTCCGAACCAGGGATGACGAACAATCTCGCCTGACACTCTACAAGAGCCTGTTCTCTGCTCGCAAAAGGTCGCGATATCCACTCTTTCAGGAACAGCTTCTCGTAGTTGATCGACATTTCAGAAAGCAAAAGTTCAATCTGCGGCAATGTGGGAAGCTCGATTCTTTCTTCACCATGAACGTACGACCACAGAGGCAAATATGTTGCGCTCGCCGGTCGCTCGAACGAAACCAAGGCGACTCTCTTGCGAACGTGTTCGACTAACTTTCTGACGAAACCCTCGATCCCTGTGACGGTGTACACAACATGGGCGCACACCACAAGATCGTGAGGATCGACAACAGCGTCTTCCCACGTGCTGGCTACGACATCGAGGTTCGTCACATCCCACGCATTCGCAGTAGCAACTAACTGCTCTCGCATCGCCTCAGACGGCTCAACAGCGGTGGCGTGAGAACAATACTGTGCAAGCGGAACGGCTAATCGCCCACCCCCTGCTCCGACATCGAGCACCGAATCACTCGGAGAGATCAGTCCCGCAAGCTTCTTGACGGTATCGTCGGGTGTCGATTCGCCTTTTTTTGGCGGCACAAACCTGTGGGCTACCGGACGCCAGAAATCGTCCGAAGGAGCTTCTTCTCTGATGCGATCGGACTGAGCATGCTCGTCCTCAACCATCTTCTGCCACGCAATTCCAGCCGTAGTCGCGTTTTCGCCAGCCATCGTCCGCCGTTTCTGCAGTCATTCTTCGAAATCGAAGTGCGAAACTGCCCCAAGTAGCCCCCGTTATCGATAAGCTTGGTCACCGTTCGTAGATTTTTCTACGTGTTTCTTTAAAAGTTCTGCTGTTCGATTATGCGTGTTCAGGACATATCGTCACGAATTTGGCGTGATAATCGCAGAAAGGTTTTCGCATGCTGCTAGGTGTTGCGGGTTTGGTCCCGGGCGACTGGAGGTCAATCAACGCCGCTGTACTCGACAATGTTGCCGAACACGGATTTAAAACCGTCCAGATTCGAGTCAGCGATCCGCAATCAATAAAAGATAAAGATGTCGAGCGGCTGCAATCCATGTTCGAGAAACGTGGATTCGAGATGCCCCAGACCGTTGGTAACTACGGCGGCAAACTCATTGCAGAAGACGAAACTGAACGCAAGAACGAGATCAAATTCGTCAAGCGTATGGTGAATCTCACAGCTCGCCTTGGCAGCCCGAACACCTATCTCCGCCCCGGCAGCCTCAACCCAAAAGGCGGTTGGATGCCTCATCCCAAGAATCACACAGATGAGGTGTTCGACCGACTCGTCGACAGTACAAAGCAGATCTGTCAGGTTGCTGAGAACGAAGGAATCATGATGGCGGTCGAAGGCGGCACTGTCTGCCCGATCGACTCACCACAGCGCATGAAAGACCTCATCGACGCCGTTGGATCGAAGGCACTTGGCCTAAATATGGACCCAGTGAACTTCGTCGGTTCGCTCGATATCGCCTACGACACAACTTCGCTCATCAACGATTTCTACGAACTGATCTCCGATCGAATCGTCGGCTGTCACGCGAAAGATTTCACAGTCGTCGACTCTCTGCTGCCACATTTCGAAGAATCGATAATCGGTCAATCCGAGAGTCTGCTCGACAACGAAGCACTACTCCTCGGTCTTCAGAAAGTTAACCCCAAAGCGCACGTGCTCGTCGAACATTTGCCAGACGAAAAGATTCCGGTCGCGGCCGCCGGTATTCGTAAGATCGCCGAACGCGTCGGCATTGAATGGGACTAAGAGAAAACTATGCCTGCTGATCTTTCAGGAAAACGAATAATCATCACCGGTTCAGCAACTGGCATCGGTCGGTCAACCACACTCCGAGTGTCGGCAAACGGAGCCAAAGTGGCTGCGTTCGATGTCAACGACGCCGATGGAGCGGCGACGATCAGAGATGTGAACGAAGCAGGCGGCGACGCTCGCTACTGGCACGTCGACGTGCGTGATGAAACTGCTGTTGCTGGCGCGGTAGCAGCCGCAGAAACGTGGCTTGGCGGTATCGATGTGCTAATTCACGTTGCCGGTGTGTTGCAAGGAGCGGCAATTGAATTGGATGAATTTCCTGAAGATATCTGGGACACGGTTCTCGACATCAATCTCCGTGGTTCGTTCACTATTTGCAAATATGTCACCGGCGTGATGAAAAAGCAGAACCAGGGCGTGATTATCCTCACTGCGTCGGGCGCAGGAGTCCACGGCGGTAGTTCTTCTCTCGCCTATGGATCGTCGAAGGGTGGAGTCCACGGTCTCTCGCTCGTAATGGAATCACATTTGGAGAAGTACAACATTCGAGTAAACGATGTACTCCCCGGATCGGTCGACACACCGCTCAAAGTAGCTAATGTCGAAGACATGCACGAAGCTGGTGGCAAAATCGGAAATCTCGAAGAGAAAATTGGCGCACTCGTTTCGCCTGATGACATCTCGAAGGTCTACGCATTCCTCGCCAGCGGCGAAGCCAGCATGGTCAAAGGCAGCGTAAGAACGCGGTAGCTCCTCTTGGCCAACGAATAGGTCTTCCTCCTTCGCAGGGATAGGAACCGCTGATACCAGTACCGAACCAGTCCGTTATCCCGTCGCTCCGAGCAGGCGCTCAATCTCGTTTGACCGGTTCCGTAACCGTGAGATTCGAAGTGTCGATGACGATCACACTCGATCGATCGCACCACCCAGTCATGCCGTCGTAGATTTTTCTGAGCATCTTTTCTGGGAGTCGGCGTGATCCGCTCTCCCGGAATTTCGATCAATAACAACGCTCCAATTCGGCATGAGAACGGCGAGTACAATCTTACCTGCGCCAAAGCAGTCTGCCAGCGACTTAACCTCGATGTCTCCCAATCAGGGAATGCGACGTCGTCGATCACGACCTCAATCCCCGACGCAAGGAATTTTTTAGCAACACTCGCGACGTTGTTTCTGGCTAGATCGGGTTGCCGTTGGCCCTCACCGTTCCATCCCGTTCTGGGATCGTGATAGCCAGCTTTGGCCAACTCCCGAAAGTCGTCCAGCGAAAGATGCGCACAGCCCGCAGTCCGTGAATTCGCCCACTCTCGAGCTACGGTCGATTTACCCGCTCCTGCCGGGTCGAAACGAGAATCACTCTGTCGGTCAACAAATTACTCCTGTTTCGCTGTGTCACGTTTCTCCCAACCGGGTCTGAACATTCTCAGGAAATTGCTCTTGCCGTAAGGATACTTTTTAGCTTCTTCCTCGTTCAATGTCACGCCAATTCCCGGTGCGGTCGGCATCGAAAGATGACCATCCTCGACCCGGTGAAATCCGGAAAGAACATCATTCACCCACGGTTCCAAAAAGTCGTCAAAACACTCTTGAATGAACACGTTTGGCGTCACTGCATCGATGTGAAGAGCAACCATCGTTTTGAACGGACTCTCTGCGTTGTGCAGGGCGATCTCGGCATGGTGGGCCTCAGCAATTCCTGCAATCTGCAGCGAGCGCCAGATTCCACCGACACCGAGTGGCTCAGGGTTAATCACGTCGGTTACGTTGTGAGACAGAAACTCGCCAAACTCGTGAATAGCATGCATTCGCTCACCAGCGATCATTCTCACTGGGATTCGTCTAGCGACCTCAACCAGCGCGCTCACATCGGTCGAAAGAACCGGTGTCTCAAACCACGTGACATCGTAGTCCTTCAGCCAGTTTCCGATCTCAATAGCGGCGTAAGTGCTGAACCGATCGTGCGCCTCGATCAAAATATCGACATCGTCGCCCACAGCATCACGCACCGCTCCGATCAGCGCCTTCGTCTCCCGGGTTTCTTTTCGAGAAAGCTGCATGTGAGCATCGCCGAAAGGATCGAACTTTAACGCCGTGTATCCCTTAGCAACTACTTCCGAAGCCTTCGCGGCGAATCCTTCCGGAGTGCGTTCCCCGGAATACCAACCATTGGCGTAGACACGAACGCTGTCTCGAACCTTTCCGCCATGAAGCGTGTGAACAGGTACTCCGAGCGATTTACCGAGAATGTCCCAGCAAGCCATCTCGATCCCGGCCATAGCCGGGGTCTCTTTCAGGAACGCTGTCAGATAAAGCTTGTGGAAGATCTCGTGGATGTTGCGAGGATCCATCCCGATCACGAGATGCTTGACCTCTTCGATTGCCGCGACCCGTGGCTGAGTTTCGGATCCGCCTGTAGCTTCACCGACTCCAACTAGGCCTTCATCGGTCTCAACCACGACAAAAATCCAGTTTTTCCACGGATTTCCAACAACGACTATCCTGACATCGGCGATCTTCACTCAGCGTCTCCTGTAGATAGTCCATCAATTCAGGCATTCGAATTCGTGCCTGCGGAATTCTACCTTGAACGGCTAAAGCCTGAAGCAGGAATACAATCTCGGTTCACGACCGACCGCAATTCATTTGATTCCGAGCAAAATCAATAGGTGTACAAGTGGCGAAATCAATACAGCCCGACTATCACTACCACCTGAAAACAGCTTCCAATCCTTCGATTAGTCCGAACGACAAAGCAGTTGCATTTACCGTTCACCGGTTCGAAGAAGACTCACACGAAGCCAAGACCAATGTGTTCGTAAAGAGCCTGAGTGATTCAACGATTCTGACCCAACTCACAAACTCGGGAACAGCTTCAAAACCAAAGTGGTCACCCGACAGTAAAACGATAGCATTCCTCGACAAAGATGACTCCGAAGTAAAGCAGATTTTTACTAGGGTGGCAGCCGGTGGTGATCCAGTGGCCGTCACAAGCAGAGTCGCCGATATCGACGCCATTGCTTGGTCGCCCCACGGATCGAAAATCGCTTTCCGCTCGCTTGTACCCGGTACAGAAGAGATGGCTGCAATCAACGCTGACTCTAAAACCCCAAAGATCCGAACGGCGCGCCGAATTCGATACCGTCAGGACGGAGTCGGCTGGCGCGGCGATTCGTTCTACCACCTGTTCGTTTTGGATATTGCGACGAAAGAAATCGCCCAGATCACCGATGGAGAAGGCGACGACGGACCTCCCGTGTGGTCGCCTGATGGCAGTCAGATTGCGTTCATTTCCGATCAGAACAACGAACGTGATATCAGATCGAAAACGGAAATGTATGTATGTAACGCCGATGGTTCAGACCGAACGCTCTGGTCGGGTGGCATGTTCATGGTCGAATCGATCGCATGGTCGCCCGATTCCCAGCGTATCGCAGTGACTGGCGGTCTCAATCCTTCAGCAGTTGGCGGTTACGGACTCACGACACAGTCGAGCGTATTTGTACTCGAACCGCACGCGGAACCTCGAATACTCACAAATGACTCGATACGTCCCCATGCCAGTGGATCGGGCTTCCCTATAACGGCCGACAGTGCGTTCATGTCGTGGTCGGAAAATGGCTCCAGATCAGAAATAGTGTTTGGTGCGGACTCTCATGGTCAATCGCATATCGCAATCGCCGATCCAGATTCACCTGACGACGTACGACTGGTAACTGATGGATGGCAGATTACCGAAATGATCAGCAATTCTGGCTCAGGTTTCGCCGTTGCTGCCGTAAGCTCGCCAACATCTCATGGTGAATTGTTTCTCATCGATCTGAACTCTGGTGACGTTCACACGGTTACCAATCTCAACTCAGGATTCTTCGACGATCATGCGATAGCCACCCTCGAAAAATTCACGATCACACGAAGTGGCTTCGAGATCGAATCGAGGGTGTGGTTCCCCCCGGGGTTCGATCCATCACAGAAATACCCACTGCTTCTCGACGTTCACGGCGGTCCCCATAGCGCTTTTTACGACTCGTTCTATCCGATCCACCAGGTGGCGGCAGGTGCGGGTTACGTGGTGGTCGCTCCAAATCCTCGAGGTTCATCGACGTATGGACTCGACTTCGCCACCGCAGTACACGGCGACTGGGGCGTTGGCGATTACGACGATGTAATTGCGGCTATAGAAGAGGTTGCCTTGCGAGAGTACATAGACGAATCACGGATGGTGATTCACGGATCGAGCTACGGGGGTTTCATGTCGAGCTGGGCTGTTGGGCACACCGATCGATTCAACGCCGCTGTAATAGCTGCACCGGTAACAAATCTTCCGAGCTTTTACGGCACTTCAGACATCGGTGTGAATTTCTCTGAAACTCAGCTTACTGGTGAACGCTTCGACAAGATTGAACACTATCGCAAACACTCCCCGCTCACCTACGCTCGCAATGTAAACACGCCCGTTTTGCTGCTACATGGCGAAGATGATGCTCGCGTGCCAATCGAACAATCAGAGCAGTATTTTGTTGCATTGAAACGGCACGGCAAAGAGGTTGAATTCGTACGGCTACCCGGCACCAGCCACGGAATATTCAGAGCGAAACACCCGATGATTCGCAGCGAGTACTTCCGGAGAATGCTCGACTGGTTCGAACGCAACAACGCCTGATACACCGGGGCATGAAGGGTCAAAAGAAAAGGCGACATTGTGTCGGCACTCCGCTCAACGTCACCTTTGTGCATCGGCAGCTGCAGGTCAAGTCACAATGGACCCATCAGTAATGGCAGATCTCTTCCCACGCCAGTGTTCGGCCCTCGAATGACTCATCGACAACCAGATGGAAGCCCTGATGTTCATCTCGTCCGCATACGCCGACGCTACGATTTCAGAAGAACTTCAGATAGACGAAGACCTCATCGAGCCATTGCTCCAGACCATCTACGCTGATCTATATCTCGACGAAAGTGAAGCTGTCGATCAGCGGGTGCAGGCGACACTCCTGTATTTGCAGGAAACCGCACAGGTCTCTTCCTAATACCTCCTTAGGTTTGGTCTCCTGCGAATGCCACGATCTGCGGCGGGACGTACTGCTTTAACCCGATATCATCGACGGATGTTTGACGACGCTTCCCTCGCCAACATGCCTAAACATCCAGACGTCATCGCTCTCGATGGTTCTAAGATTCGATTGCTGACATCGACCGTCGAAGGATCGAGCATGGTTCACGCTCTCCTTCATCTCGGAACAACCACTCATGCCGTTCACCATCTGACAGTAGAAGAAGTGTGGTTCTGCATTCGAGGCAAAGGCGAACTGTGGCGAAAAGACGTTGCTGGAGAATCGGTTATCAAGCTCGCAATCGAAGTTTCGTGCGCTATCCCTCTCGGAACATCTTTTCAGTTCCGCGCCACCGTCGAATTTCCCCTTGAATTAGTCTTCACTGCCACCCCACCCTGGTCCGGTGATCACGAAGCCGTCAGAATCGAAGGCAAGTGGGGCCATTTGTTTAGCCTTCTTAAACATTCCTACACATTCTCTGAACAGATTCTACACATTCATATTTTAACTTTGGCTGCAGGCAATTATCCAGGTCGGAAACTCGACCAACTAAAGGTTTTAGAAAATGTTCAAGCGAAAAATCATGCTCGGTACGACCGCAGGGCTCATCAGCGCCCTTGCTATCGCAGGTGCGGCCTTCGCACAAGATCGAGTAGACGGAATCCCTGGCATCAACCGCGAAACCCTCGACTCTGCCATGAGTACAGCACGTGAAGAGAACCGAGAAGCCAAGCAAAACGAGCGATTAGCCGCTCTTCAGGAGAGTTCTGGCGACGGCGAGAACCCACATGACTCGATCCAAGATCGAGTAGCCGAAATCCTTGGCATCGACCGCGAAACCCTCGACTCTGCCATGAGTACAGCGCGTGAAGAGAACCGAGAAGCCAAGCAAGACGAGCGATTAGCCGCTCTTGTTGAAGACGGAACGATCACTCAAGATCAGGCTTACAAGATTGACGCATGGGAAGACTCCAAACCCAAAATCATGGGTGATCTCAAGAAGCTCGGACGTGAGTACGGCGGTGTGAAGGGCGATCTTGCTGCGACACTCGCAAGTCTGGTGGAGCAGGAAGTCACCACCCAGGCAGAGGCCGACGCGTTCATAGCATGGCTCGAAGCCAAGCCCGATTACCTGGACGATCTCCGTGAAGAGATGCGACCGGACAAAGGCGGCGATGGCGAACGTGATAGCCGACGTGGTCGACACCCGCTCAGTCGACATCACCGCGGCGGACCCGGTCAGGGTTGCGACCATGGAGGGCCTGACGGATCTAGTTTCCAAAAGCAGGCTCCCGAATCTGGTGAAGGTGCAACGTTCATTCTCCCGAACGGTTCAGAAATAAGCTTCTAACGCGCACCGGTCAAACCTCCAAACGAAACGCCTCTCGATTGCTCGAGAGGCGTTTTTGCGTTCGCCTCAGAAAAAGGATTGCCCGCACCTGATCAACTCCTTTTGGTATCTCTAGGGCAATCACGAGAGTCGCAGAATCCCAGAGGTAAAATAAAATCTGACAAACTGTTTGGCGAATCGCAATCTGCCCAGGAATCTCGCAAATGGCTCAACGCTCGGTCAACAAAACCCAACGATTGCAACAGTGGTTCGATGATCAGCCACGATGGGATCACGCCTCCTACGGTGAATTCATGCACGTTGGTGGAAACCAAACAATCTTCAGAATCGCTCTGGAGGAGCAAGAGATAACGAGCCAAACGAAGGTTCTTGATACTGCCTGTGCGGTTGGCGGTAACGCTCGATGGATGGCTTCATTGTTTGGATGCCAGATCTACGGAAACGACATCGATGAAGAAGCACTGGAAGTCGCTCGTGATCTTGCAGAAATCGAGAACATTTCCGAACTCTGCACGTTCGTGAAAGCTAAAGTCGAAGATCTGCCGTTCGACGACAATATGTTCGACATGGTCGTGACAACCGACGTTTACGATCCTGCCGAAGTGAAACGCGTGCTCAAACCCGGTGGCAGCTTCATTGTCATCTCACTATTCGAGGATCCAAAGGTCACTCCCCTGCAGATCGCAGAGCAGTGGGGATTCGAACTAGAAATCTCCCTCGACGTCACCGATCTCGCTTTCGCTTTCAACAAGGCCAAGGAAACCGAGGCTCGCCTATTGCACGAATCCAACATGGTCGGTGCGCGCGAACTGATCGAGATCATGAACGAAAGCGTCGCTCCGTATGCCCGGGGTAGCCGTCACTACATCATGCGACTCCGCAAAAAGTAAGTAGCTCCGCTACATCTTGAAAAAATGACCCCGAAATCGGCTGATAAATATCGTGGTATCTACGGAATCCCCGCGACACCATTCAATGAAGATGAAACACTAGATATTCGTTCGCTCGAAAGCGTTCTCAACTTCTCTGTTGAAAACGGCTGCCACGGAATCGTGATGCCGGTAATGGCGAGCGAATACCAGTCGCTCACCGACACCGAGCGCCAGCAAGTGTTCGATCTCACAGTCAAAGTTGTCGACAATCGAATTCCAACGGTTGCAGGTGTTTCGGGCATCTCAAACGTTCATTCGATCGAACTTGCCAAATACGCCGAAGGGGCAGGGTTCGATTCGATTATCGCCATGCCACCGTTCAATCTTGCACAACCGTCGACGGCAGAAGTGTTGACCTTCTTCGAACAACTCAGCGATGCGGTAATTATTCCGATCTGGATTCAGAACCACTCCGCAGGGGCGCCTCTCAGTGCCAAACAACTTGCTGAACTGTGCGAAAACGTCGAAAACGTGAGTTACGTCAAGGAAGAAACGGTATTTGCAGGTCAACTGGCGACGGCACTGCTTTATCTTGCTGGCGATTCCGTCAAAGGTGTGATGGGCGGGATGGGCTGTAAGTTCCTTGTTTCCGAATTCAACCGAGGTATATGTGGCAACATGCCAGCCTCCCACTTTGGCGACATTCACTCGAAAATTTGGAACTTGCTCGAAGATGGCGACGAAACCGGAGCGAGAGAAATTCACACTCGTATGGCTCCGCTCAACAACTATGAAAGCCTGTACGGGATGCGTGCTTTCAAGGAAATTCTCTACAGGCGAGGCGTAATTACATCGCCGACTACCCGTTCACCGGGTAAGAAAGAACTCGACAAGTTCGATCTTGCCGAATACGACACGCTACTGGCCTCAATCTCTGACCTGATGACCTGGAAGGCTTCTTAACACCTTGAAAATCGAAGCTATCGACCTCTTTTACATAGCGCTCCCGAAAATAACTCGAACCGCCGACGGAACACAGGATTCGCTCGTAGTTCGCGTACGCACCGACAACGGGCTCGAGGGCTGGGGTGAGTGCGACGCATCGCCTCTCGTGTCGATGACGGCGTATGTGATGCCGATGTCCCACTCGAACGTCATCAACATCCGAGAAGCGCTCCTTGGAGAAACCATCGATTCACCTGAAGACGTAATCCGCCTTCGCAAGAAGGCTGGTGAGTACGGACTCGATATTCAGCAACTCGATCACGCGGTAGCCGGGGCCGACATCGCCCTCTGGGACGTTCTAGGAAAACATCTCGGCGAACCGGTCTGGAAGCTGATCGGTCACAATGTATCTTTCAAAAAACTTCCGTACGCCAGCGTTTTGTTCGGCGATAACCCTGCCGAAACACGCGCGATTGCCGATTCGATCGTCGAACGTGAGTTCCGGGCTGCCAAGTTCGGATGGGGGCCGATGGGTCGAGGTTCGCTTGCCGACGATATCGCTCTTGTTCAGGCAGCCCGCGATGGTCTTGGACCTGATGAAAAGCTATTAATCGATGCCGGAATCATCTGGGGTGACAACGTAGATGCTGCATACGAACGAGCGGTCGCGTTCGCTGATCTCGGAGTGACCTGGCTCGAAGAACCACTCCGAACCGAAGAAGTCGGCGCATATAAAGAACTCAGCGAACGCGTTCGGGCAAATGGCGTGCAGATTGGCATCGCGGGTGGTGAAGGAGCCGACTTCTACCGAGTAGCTGACGACATGATGACCAACGCCGGTCTCGACTTCGTTCAAATAGATGTTGGTCGCATCGGAGGTATCACCGAAGCCAAGCGTGTCGCCGACAGGGCACACGAACTCGGCATCCAGTACGTAAACCACACGTTCAAGAGCCATCTTTCGGTCGCTGCCTCCATCCACGTCTTCGCCGGCTACGAAGAATTCGACCTAACCGAATACCCGGCTGGAGATTCGGCATTAATACTCGGACTCACAGCCCCAACAGGCGTTTTTAGAGACTCCGAAGGTCTCGTTCAGGCTCCCGACACTCCCGGTCTCGGTGTAGAAGCCAATCTGGAAACCATCAGCCAATACCAACGCCACGTAAAAATCGAAATCGACGGCGCTGTCCTGTTCGAATCGTCGCAGCCGTAGAGTCACCACTGAGACATTCGTTCTTGACGCACACCCTTCTCATTCATAGAATTTGTTAGCTAGCACTCTAAGCTTGCGGCTGCTAACAGTCGTTAAAGTCGAATGCTGATCAAGAAATCGGTCGAATTTGAGCCTGATTTGCTACGTTCGCACCGTTTGAATCAGGCTCAATCATATCGATTTCTCGTCTACCACTAAGGAGAAAATATTCAGTGGCATTGAACCTCACACCGCTTGGTGACAGGGTGATCATCGAGCCTTCCGAGGATGAGGCATCGACCTCTCCTGGCGGAATCATCATTCCTGACACAGCGAAAGAAAAACCCCAGCAGGGCTCCGTCGTAGCAGCCGGCCCCGGCCGAACAAGCGACGACGGTAACGTTATCGACATGCCGGTCAAAGTCGGCCAAAGCGTCATCTACTCAAAGTACGCAGGTACCGAGTATGCAGAAGGCGGAGTCGAATACCTCATCGTTCGAGAGAGCGACATCCTCGCAATCGTTGGATAGTTCACTTCGAACTAACCAGCATTTTTTGGAGATATTTAAATAATGGCAAGTAAAGAACTAAAGTTCGGTGACGAAGCTCGATCCCGCCTTAAAGAAGGTATCGATGTTCTGGCCGACACTCTTAAGGCGACACTCGGCCCACGCGGTCGAAACGTTATCGTCGACAAGAAATTCGGTCCCCCGCAGGTCAACTCAGATGGTGTAACAATCGCCAAGGAGATCGACCTCGAGGATCCGTTTGCAAACATGGGTGCTCAACTGCTCAAGGAGGTCTCAAAGAAGACCAACGACGACGCTGGTGATGGCACAACCACTTCAACCGTTCTCGCTCAGGCAATCATTGCCGACGGCTTCAAGAACGTTGCGGCTGGTGCCGACCCAATGGCAATCAAGCGTGGCATGGAAACTGCTATGGGCGCCGTTCGTGACTCAATCGCTAGCCAGTCGACTCCGGTTGACACCAAGGAACAGATCGAAAGCGTTGCGATCCTCTCTTCCCACGACGACGAGATGGGCTCGCTCATTTCCGACGTTATGGACAAGGTTGGTAAGGACGGCGTGATCACCGTCGACGAGTCGAAGTCTCTTTCATACGAGACTGAGTTCGTTGAGGGTATGCAGATCGACCGTGGTTTCCTCTCGCCGTATTTCGTAACCAACTCGGAACGACAGGAATCGGTTCTTGCCGACCCCTACGTTCTGATCACCTCGCAGAAGATTTCTGCAATTTCCGACCTCCTCCCCGTTCTGGAGAAGGTTCTGCAGACCAAAAAGAACATTCTTGTTATCGCAGAAGACGTTGAGGGCGAGGCACTCGCCACTCTCGTTGTGAACAAGCTTCGTGGCACACTGAACGTCGCAGCCGTAAAGGCTCCTGGCTTCGGTGACCGCCGAAAGGCAATGCTCGAAGACATCGCCATCCTCACCGGTGGCACGGTCATCTCAGAAGAAATCGGTCGCAAGCTCGACACGGTTACTCTTGATGACCTCGGCAAGTGCAAGCAGGTCGTCGTTTCTAAGGACGAGACTACGTTTGTCGACGGTGATGGCTCTGCCGACGCTCTCACAGGTCGCAAGGCTGAGATCGAGACGCAGATCGCCGACACTTCATCCGACTACGACCGTGAGAAGCTCCAAGAGCGACTCGCAAAGTTATCCGGCGGAGTCGCCATACTCCAAGTCGGCGCAGCCACCGAAATTGAGATGAAAGAAAAGAAACAGCGCATGGAAGATGCCCTTTCGGCTACTCGTGCTGCTGTTGAAGAGGGAATCGTTCCCGGTGGTGGAACAGTCCTCATTCGTGCAGCTGCAACACTTGCAGGCGTCACTTCTGATGTCGACGATGTGCAGACCGGTATCGACATTCTTCGCCGATCACTCGTTGCTCCTCTCAAGGTCATCGCCGCTAACTCTGGTTACGAAGGCGCAGTGATTCTTGCCAAAGTTGCCGAGAACGCCGACAAGAACTACGGTTTCGACGCTCACATCGGTGAGTACGGTGACATGGTCGACATGGGAATCGTTGACCCTGCCAAAGTAACTCGTGCCGCAGTCGAAAACGCCGTTTCCGTAGCTGGAATGATTCTCACAACTGAGACTCTGATCAGCGAAAAGGACGAGCCAATGCCAGCAATGCCGGCAGGCGGACCTCCTGGTGGAGACATGGGCTTCTAAATAGCCCTTGCTTTACTAAGCAATTTGAAAAAGGTCGCATCGAAAGGTGCGACCTTTTTTTACGGGAGCCCATGCCCCCTTCTCCCAGCGGGTGGAAGCTGGGAGGAGGGAGAGTTTTCCTGCAGCATAACGCTCTCAATCTACCCGGCGTTCTAAACCCGGGCAGTTTCATGGCCCAAAACGCCGCCTCAACTCGATTCCGCGCACCGATCTTGGCTTTCAGAGGCACGACGTGGTTTTTAACAGTCGCCGTACTGATGAAAATAGAATCTGCGATCTCAGCATCGCTGAGTCCCTTTGCAATAGCAAGTAAAACCACTTCTTCTAGCTCGATGAGTGGTTCGACCGAATCGGCGATCCCAACCTTATCCGTATCAGTAAAAGCCGATAGCAAGCGAGTAGTTGCTACCGGTGCAATCATTGCCTCTCCGTTCGCAGCTGCATGAATCGCCTGGAATAATGCTCCTTGCTCCTGCGGCCTTGAGCAGGAATCCGCGCGCGCCCGCTTTCAACTCTCCATGAACATATTCGGCGAGATCGAACGGCGTGATGACAACAATTCGCATTGGCTCTTCGACACGAGGCCCTGCCGGCAATCGAGTAGCCTCGAGTCCGTCCATTCCAGGCATTTACATAAGTGAACAGCAGTAAGAATCAACCCACCTACGTTCAAAACGGTTCTGTACTCGCGTACTGACCCCCACGTAACTTGTACGTGACAGCCCTCTCCTATTCTCAGTGCTTAACAAGCTAAACTTACGTGTGGAGGCAGGCTGATCATGCATTCAGCGGGAAGTCGAACCCGCCGAACGCCACCCAAGTGCACGAAACCGGCCGGCCAGTGAGTTAGTGCAACGATATGAACTCTTTCCGCTTTGTACACGCGGCAGATCTTCACATCGATTCACCCTTCGCGGGTGTCGGTGACGCCGATAATCGAGTAGCGACCCGTCTTCGAGAGGCAACTTATGAGGCCTTTCAGAACCTAGTCGATCTTTGCATTAACCAGAATGCCGACTTCCTCGTAATCGCTGGTGACGTTTACAATGGCGCCGATCGCTCGGTTCGAGCACAGTTGCGCTTCCGAGACGGTCTTTCCAAGCTCGCAGAAGCCGGAATTCAATCTTTCGTAGTCCACGGCAACCACGATCCACTCGATGGCTGGCAGTCGTCGATCTCGTGGCCAGAAGGCGTTCACATCTTCGGTGCATCTCCCGAATGGAAGAATTTCGAGAAGAACGGCGAATTCGTTGCAGCCGTTCAGGGCATGAGCTACCCGACGCGAGAAGTAACCGACAATCTCGCCGTACAATTCAACCCTCCTGAATCGGGAAAAATATTCGCTATCGGACTCCTTCACGCTAACGTTGGAGCCAACAGCGTTCACTCCAACTACGCACCTTGCACGGTGGAAGACCTTTCAAAGTTGGGAATCGACTACTGGGCTCTGGGTCACGTGCACACCCGTCAAACTCTCAAACGCGCTGCTCCTGTAATTGCCTACCCTGGCAATACGCAGGGCCGACACCCGAACGAGACTGGTGCCCGGGGTGCTCTGGTCGTTGATGTAGATTCCTCTGGAGTCTCTCGTGGTGAGTTTGTACCGCTCGATGTTGTTCGATGGGATCGGGCAGAAGTCGATATTTCAAACATCGAAACAATCGACAGTCTCGATTCGGCAATTCAACAGGCAACCGACAACTTGAGTGCTCAGGCCGAAGAACGAGACGTTGTTTGCCGCCTGAATATCGTCGGGCGTGGACCGCTTCACGAGCAATTGGCAGCCAGTGATGCTGTTGACGACTTGCTCGATTCGGTTCGCAGTGCTTGGAGCAGTGGTGGATCGCCGTGGGTATGGGTAGAAAGAATAGTTGACTCGACTCGACCGGCAATCGACATCGAATTCCGAGCTAAACAGGACGATTTCCTCGGAGCCACGCTAAAACGTGCTCTCCTGTCGTCCACCGAGTCCGACGAAATTAATCGACTCACCGAAATCGTGTCCCATGTGTATAGCGGTCGCCGCAACGGTCTTGAAAAGCCAAGCGATGAGCAGGTGTCAAACTGGGCGGAAGAAGCTCGCTGGTATCTGGCTGAGCTGTTGGAGCAGTGAGGATAACTTGCGACTAACAGGAATCAACATAGAAAACTTTGGTCCGTTCGCCGATAAAGGCTTCGATGATCTTTCAAGCCGACTCACACTGCTGCACGGCTCGAACGAAGCGGGTAAATCGGCGATTCGGGCGTTCCTGCGGTCGACTTTGTTCGGTTACGCCACGAAGACTGACCGGGCATCACTTCGAGAGTTATTCCTTTACAACCACTTCAAGCCAGAACCTGGCTCAGGAGCGGTATCACTCGTCACCTCCTCTGACACTAATTTCGATATTCATCGACGTGATGGCAAAAAGCGAGGCGAAGTAGCTATTACTGGTGATGCGACCGGTAGTGGCGACCTACTGCACGACCTGCTCGGTGGTATCGACAGCGAACTTTACACAAACGTATTCTCAATCTCGTTAAGCGAGCTTCAGGTGATGTCGTCGCTCAACTCTGACGAGATACGAGACAAGATCTACTCGGTAGGGCTCGGCCTCGCCAATGTTTCACTCACGGGCGCTCGTGCCGAACTCGACGATGAACTGCGCAAACTGCGAAGCCCTCGGGCCGGCAGGATGCGCAAGCTCGAAAAAGGCCTCGCAGAAGCAAGGGCAAAACTCGAAGAAACACGTCGAGGAATCGATCAGTACAAAGAGCTCGCAAACAACCTCGAACGAGTTCTAGAGTCCATCTACTCTCAGACCGAAGAACTTGAAGAGATGCGTACCGGAATTGAGCGTCAGAAAACTCTCGTCTCGCTCCGAACTCCGTGGGAACGCAAAACCGAGATCGAGCGTCAAATATCTGAGCTTCCCGAAAACGAAATGTTTCCAGAAGACGGACTGCAGCAACTCAACAACATTGTCGAGCAGAAGGCCAACCTTCAGGAACAGATGGATGAAGGCGCACTTCGCCAGCAAGAGCGAAAGACCGAATCTGAATCAGTCGGCGTAGTTGATGCTTTCGTCGAGCTGGGCGACGACATTCGCAAACTCCTGATGGAAACTGCCTACTACACGAAGGCGGTCAACGATCTGCCCGTTGTCGAACAAGAACTCGAAAAGGAACAGGCGCAACTCGATCGTGACCTTGCCGAACTCGGATGGTCAGAAGAAGCCGTAAGTAAATTTGAAACACCGCTCGATCTCCAGTCGAATCTGGAATCCACCGGACGCGAACTCACATCAGCGCGACGTAAGTACCAGAAAGCCGAACTCACCGTTAAAACTCGCATTGAAGATCGCGAGACGATGGCCGACGAAGCTCTCAAGCTTGCCGGTGCACGTGATGCACTGACCAACGTTCCAACGGAGATATCGGCTGATCTTGAGAAGAGGCGTGATCGACTGTCTCGACTACGAGCCGCAATTGCCGACTCAGGATCAATTCGATCCGAGATGAATGAGGCACATGGCAACCTCGCCAAAACTCTCGCGCAGGCCGAGACCAAGGACATCGGTGGTTTTGCTGGTTCTATCCTAATTCCAGTAACTGTGATCATCGTTGGTATCGCTTCGATGGCATGGAGCTACATGCAAGCCGAACTTTCCGGCGTACTCGCTGGATTGCTTGGACTTGTCGCCGGTTTCATGCTTATATCTCGTGCTAGGGCTGCTGGTGGATTCAAAATCACGATTCGCAAGCCTGCAATTAGCGAAGCCAACGATGTGGCGAACGTCCAGGTAGAAGAGATTCAGGAACGTCTCGACGCAGTCGGAAAAGAAATATCTGAAATCGCTCGCGAATTCAGCATCAGTTCCATACCTTCCATACGTGACGTGGAAGAAAAAGCTGGCGAACTCGACCGCTCTTTAGACCTACGACGACGATTTGAAGCACTTTCGAGAGAATTCGAAGCCGCTGCGGCTCGACTCGCCACAATCGATAACCGACTTGGCGAAGCCCACAACGCCCTCGCACTCGGCTTGAACACTCTTACCGACGTTAAAAACCGGTGGCAACAGCTACTTGAACGATCCGAACTACGTATCGATCTCGATCCCGAACAGGCTGCCAACGTTATGGCAAGTATTCGAACGCTGAAGAGCCAGCAACGAACTACAACAAGTTTGCGCATGCGAGTCTCTCAAATGTCGGATACCGCCGGCGAGATAGACTTCCGCTTGTCAGAAATTCTCGAAGCGGCCAGATTGCCAGAAGCACCAGCACAGCAGGGCACTCAGGCACTGGAAGATCTCGCAAGTCGACTCCTCGCACACGACCGTGCAGTCGAACGCCAGAACCAGATCGCAGCTGAAATGGAAATCTGGATCACAGAATTCACGACCCTTGAAGGTCGAATGTCAGAACTCGATGCCAAAATTGGCACACTGCTCGAAAAGGCGCAAACTTACGATCACCAAGAATTCAAAGCCCTGGCTATTCAGGTACAGGAACGACGCGATCTCGAACGCAAACTTTCGGAGCTACTGGAGAACTCTCCTCTGCTCAGCAACGAAGATGGCCAGCCTTACCGCGACGATCTTCAGACGACTCCGCACGAAGAAACGGTCGCGAGGCTGCAGCAGCTTGAAGACGAAGAGAAACGACTCCGTTCGATTGTTGACGGATTACACGAGGAACAAGGCAACTTGCGTCGACAACAGGTTGAATTTGAAAAATCAGGACTTGCGCTCGAACTTCACTCGAAGATCAATGTTCTGGAAGAAAAGCTCAATAGCGACGCGCAACGATGGGCAGTTCTCACGATCGCACGTGATGTGTTCGAGCGCACCCGCGAAGAGTTCCAGCAGAAACGACAGCCGGCGCTCATGCGATCGGCATCAAAGTACTTGTCCGATCTCACACTTGGGCGCTACACCAGTGTTCGAGCCGTAATTGGCGAAAAAGAGCAGGACTTCGAAGTCGTCGAAGGCGAAGCTCACACTAAGCGTGCAAACGAGTTGAGCCGAGGTACTGCCGAGCAACTGTTCCTCGCCATGCGCTTCGCACTGATCGAGGAATACGCCAAGAACGCCGAGCCAATGCCGGTCGTTCTCGACGATATCCTCGTGAACTTCGATCCAGAGCGTGCCAAGGCGGCCTGTAAGGTCATCATGGATCTCTCAGAGCGCTTCCAGGTGATCTTCCTTACGTGCCACCCTGAGACGGAGGCGATGTTCAAGTCTGTCGCACCCAACGGCAAGAAGGCCCGCGAAGCGGCGATGAGCGTTATTGAACTGAACGGCACTACGTCGGAAGAGCGGTTAACCCTCGTCGAACCGGCGTAACGTAGCGTGCTACGACGCAACATCGAACTTGCCGACGTCGAGATCGTCACCGATCGCCTGATATTGCGTCCTCTCGGCTTGATCGACCTCAAGCCGATCGCTCGTGAATTCAACGAGCGCATCACCCGTTACATGTTTCCAACCGCAGCAAAGTCCGCGATGGATGTCGCACCGTTTATTGCCGACTCACTTGAGGGACTCAACAGCAACACGAATTTTCAGCTCGCGGCGGTGCGTCGCGAAAACCGCGAAGAATTTGTCGGATGCCTTGGACTTCACAAACCCCACACGATCACGCCAGAACTTGGCATATGGATCGCTGAAAAGTTTCACCATCAGGGGTTCGGCCTTGAGGCAATAGAAGGATTGTGCGAATGGGTCACCGTCGAAATTGAGTACGATTACCTGAAGTACCCAGTCGATCGCGCAAACGCTCCGAGCCGACGAATTCCCGAAACGCTCGGCGGTGAAATTGAAGACGAGTACGACAGGATTACAGCAGACGGCAGGACGCTTAACATCGTCGAGTATCGGATATATCCTGAGACGCTATAGCGCCTAGCAATCAGGACACGATTACGCCCCTTCCGACACCTCGTCGGACGTCCCATCACGATCCGTCGACGTCACCGACAACCCCTCGTAGAGGCGGGTCATTCCGTCAAGCCACTTTGCCTGAACAGCCGGATCCCATGCCGGGTCGAAGTCGGGGTACTTCGCCAGAATTCGATCAGCCAATTCGAGCTTAAGAGTGCTCGCTGGAACACCCGGATCAACCGGTGTCTGGGCCACTGTTTTTTCGACTGCTGGAGTCAGAGCAGCTACGGTCCGCTGTCGCGATTGGGCTGCTGTGGTCCGTGATTTGCTGGCTCCGTGACGACCAACAAGAATTCTCTTTGAAAGCTTTATCCCCGCAGCCTGGGCCGCGCGAATAAAGAACGCTTCACACTTCGTCAGCACACCTTCTTTTGTGCCGAATGACCGGAAGGCTTCGTGGAACTGGCCCTTGCTCGCCCGAGCGAGATCGAGCTCAAAAACGGGTGCATAAAAACGCTCGAGAATTCTCCGCAGAAGCGCACGTCGATCGTCGCCTTCGGCATGCACAAGATCTTCCAATTCGTGCGACGGATGTCCTTCAGAATCGACAAGGGCGAGCACCTTCAAAGCCGTCATTAATTGAGTTCCAGAGCTACCTGAGAACCTCGGGCCCCAAACCGTTTTGTCGATACGTCCTGGAATACCCTCATCTTGGAGGAATTCCAAAAATGTTTGGAATGTCCGGTAGGGGACATACGGGGGAATAGGTGAAATTTGTTCTTGAAGGATCATTTGAACTGGGAAACGCTCATTCCAAGCTGGTGTACTGCTCACACTATCTCCCAGTAATTCCAAAGTCAAATGTTTTTTAGAATGCGTATTTCCCGGCAGGGACAGTTTATGAATCTACTTTTTGGAACGCGGAGAATTACATCATCGATTTGGAATGCGATGTGGGTTCGATTCAGTTCGCAATTCACATCCGTTCCGATGGACGAGCAAGTTCGAATCCCGGTTCACCCGAGAATATATGAGGAAAGCAAGTTGAAGATTCCGATAGACCAGATCTTTCCGGACCCCGATCTACCTCGCACGAAGCGACCAGATGGACGTCGTGAAAACACACGTTCAGTCCGCTCAAAACGCGATCCGGTAGTTCTGTCTACGGACAACGGATACCTGTTGCTCGCAGGCGAGCGAAAACTCACCGCAGCAAAAAAAGCTGGCGAAGTTGTTGTTGAGTGCACCGTCAAAGAAGAGGTCACCACGCAGGAACGCTGGGAGCTCTCGCTATCCGAGCAGTACCACTCCTCTCTCGTCCCCGCGATGGAGCTGGGGCGAGCGTTCATGGAGTACCGCGACAGCCATGAAGTTACGCAGCAGGAATTGGCACGCCGGACTGGCATTACGCCGGGAACGATTCACCACTACGAGAGCCTGATTCGCACGCTCGATCCGGGGCTTGGTGAAAGAGTGGACAGTGGAGAGCTCACCTTTAAAGAGGCACGTTCGATCGCTGATATTGAAGACCACATAAGGCAGCGAGAAATCGCTCAACCGTTCATCGACGGACGGCTTTCCAGCGTTCATGTCGAGCGGATCGTTGGACGCGCAAAAACGTCCGCAACGCTATCGATCGAAGACATCATCGACGAGGTAGTAAACGGTAAACGCGCACCCGAGCACAAGCCAGAACCGGCTCCAATTATTCAGCCGGCAATTCCAGTCGAAGCCGACACCGCTTTGATCGAAAACGCCGTCCTGAAAATAGCAGGCGAGCTTGAAGCAATGCAACTCCAGGTGATTCCGGAGTACCGACGTCTCAAGCTAATCAGCAGCTTGCGAATTCTCGATAGTCGACTCAAATCGGCACTGCTAAACCTTAATGGAGGTGTGGCGGGGGCCTCTGCGATTCCAAAGCAGTTCGCTCCCGGCAAAGTTCCGGTGTAGGAATCCGTAAGTGATCCGGAACATCGCCACGCTCGCAGGCGCGCAGTACCTGATTACCGTGCCAGCCGGCACAAAAACTGAATATCGCGTAGAGACAACTAAAAAGAAATGATGAGGTTTGTGCGGACACACAAACCCCACGCCGCCAGTGACTTCAAGGGCTCTGAAGTCACTGGCACAGTCTCCGCTACGAGCCCATGTGCCCCTCCAATTACGCCTCCGGAGGGGCGCATCGCGTTAAGGGGCAAATGGAACCGTGCTCCTGACCGTAACAGTTTTGCCGACCCGCGAGAACCCCCCTACTTGATCGTACATCCCAACCATGTTCTACCCGGTAGCGGATGAGAATCACTAGCGAATTACGGCACACCCTAGCCCTCTCCCTTCGAGGGAAGAGCGAACGGCGCTACAACCCCAAAACATCCGCGGCATTGTCGTGAAGAATCAATGGCCGTGCTTCCTCGCGAAGTTCCACCTCAGCAAACTGCTCCAACCATGTGACAGGCGAAATGTACGGATAGTCCGATCCGAACAAAACCTTCCTACGCAGCCGCCCTCCGGCTTCCGCTATCAACTCTTTCGGAATGTATCGAGGTGCCCAACCAGAGAGATCGATGAATACGTTCGGCTTATGCAGCGCAATCGCAACCTGCTCCTGAATCCACGGCCACGCCGGATGAGCCATGATGATCGTAAGTTCCGGGTGCCTCGCAGCCAACGAATCAAATCCGGGAATCGGACGAGCATAGGCAAGCTCGAAACCACCCCCACCGGGTGTATTCGCTCCGGCGGCAGCGTAGCCCGAATGCATTATCACCGGGATCTCCAACTCCTCTGCTTTCGCAAACAGCGGGGTGAACTGTGCGTCATCAGGAAAAAACGCCTGGTGAATCGGGTGCAGTTTAAGCCCCTGCAGGCCGAGCACTTTAACGGCCCGTTCAAGCTCGTCGACGGCATCGCTCCCTTTCCGGGGGTCGACGCTCGCAAAACCTATCAACACATCAGGGTGCGCAGCCACGGTCTCAGCGATATAGTCGTTCGGATCGGGTAAATCGCCTGTTTCTGTCTCGGCGTCGACCGAGAAGATCACCGCCATCGTGTCGATAGAACGATATGTTTCGACCATCTCCGCCACGTCATCTGGCTCATCACTCATTCGAAACATTCGACGCAATCCCGGTTCAATCCCGTATTCAGGAATACCCGGCATTCGAGGTATGTGTACGTGGATATCGATAGCTTTCATTTACAGATCCTAGCGCAGGCGTGTTCTCGTGAGTGAGGCCAACAGGTGGGTGTCGGTTACGGCATGTAAGGGTACTTTGTTCAATCGATTGCGGGTCGGATACAGGCTGGTCGTAAGACCATGACACTGCCTGTCATTCCGCAAAACAATCTTCGAACTGGTATTGTGTTCGCTATTCCGGATTTGATGTTCACTGTGCGGGGTAGGACGAGGATACCCACTTCTTTAGAAATAGTTATTTGCGACGACGATCCTAACCAGCGCGATTCTACCGATTCGGTTGCCCATGCACTAACAATTAGTGCCAATGCCTACATCACCAAGCCGTTTATTCCGATCGAGTTGATAGCAAGAGTCGAAACGGTCACACGGCGAGTCCAAGGGAGCGGCTCGAGCGCACGACTTTCTTTACTGAAGGACTGCTGCTCGACTTTGATCGTAAACAAGCGACTGTCGAGGGTAGCAAGATCGATCTCAACTTCAACAAGTGGCACGTGCTAAGAGCCTTGATCACGGAATTAAGGGGCGGTGTTGAGTACTCCACTCTGAAGCAGCAAGCCTGGGGTGGCCCTGAAGTTTCAGACGCAGCGGTTGACATGGCGATACGACGGATGCGTCAGAAGCTGAATCAGGACACGCCTGAACACGAAGGTGATGGCCTGATTAGATCGCATCGCGGCATCGACTACTCGATTTCATCCAGCTAGCAGTCCTGTCCTCCCTCCCAAAACCGCAAATATTGTCATTCTGAACTTGATTTAGAATGACAATCGCGAAAACTAACCTGGTTCGGCGGTCCCCGTCCTCTCTAGGGAGAGGGAACAACCGCTAACGCTTTGCCTTCATAGGCAGGACGAGCGACAGCGTGGCACCAATCGCGGCGATGATTCCAGCGAAAATGATCACGCCGTGGAATCCACTCTCCTGATTGATAAATCCAGCAGCGATCGGCGTCATCGATCCGATCACAGCTCCTCCAGAGAACATCAACGCCGTGCCTGATCCCTCAGAACCCTTATCGATCATGTCCATGGCCGCTGCGTTGATAATCGGCATAACCGAGAAGAAGAACAGGCCCAGAACTGCGATCAATACAGTCATCGAGAGACCTGAGTCGAACTTCAGGAACAGGAATATCAAGACGGTCATCGACGTCATTGCGAACGATATGACTGGGCGACGCCCGACGCGATCCGACATATTGCCCATAATTGGCGTCGAGATAATTCCTGCCATTGTGATCAGCGCAACATGTACGCCTACGAACGTGTCGGAATAGTCGAGCTCTTCACGCATGTAGATGACCAAAAACACCTGGAACGAATTGTGAATCGCGCCTCTGAGCGCGCCGATTAATGCCATTCCCAGGACGCCGGGATTAGTGAGAAGTCTCTTTGCTGAGCCGAAATACTCTCGAAGGCTAACATCGCCTGACGATTCCGCACCGGCGGTTTTGAACTTTGCAACGACTGCCAGACCGGTCAGGAACATCGGAATGGAGATGATCACCGCGAGCCAACGCCAGTCGATTCCGCTAAACACGACCCACGTTCCGATCGTTCCAGCAAGAAGGAATCCGACAATCAACGGCGATGTCGTGTTGCCTATCTGAGCACCCGTCAAGTGAGCTGCCATCGCAAAGCCGCGCCGCTCCGGATATCGGGCAGCGAGCGTTCCAAACGCCGGTGCGTGCCAGAGCGATGTACCAAATCCGACGATCGTCACACCGATTAGGAGGGTCCAGTAGACGGGGGACGCGCCAATGATGATGTAGCCGGTACCGACCATGAGCATAGAGGCGAGAAGAATCCAGGCGATCTTCTTGCGGAACATATCGGTGAGGATGCCCGCTGGTATGTTCGCTATTCCCGAAGAGATCGACTGTGCAGACGACATTCCGCCGATCGCAACGTCACCGAGTCCGAGCGTCGCCCTGATACTCGGGATCATCACCAGCAAAGCACCCTGCCCGAAGTGTTTTATCCCGTGACCTGCCGACAGCCCGTACATGAGACCGAGTCCGGAAGTTTTTGCGGCGCTGTCCGACTTCTCATTCGCTCCAACGCCATCCTGAGCTTGATTCAGAGCCTCGTCTTCCGACTTCTCGACCGTAGTGGAGAGATCTTCGGTAGGGCTGTCGAGTTGTGTGCTGTCTGTCGGGTCAGTATTAGGCAAGGCGAGAGCAGTGTACCCCTACCCAGTACGCTCGGCGTAATCTTCTATACTCTGCATCCAGACGGCGTTTCCGAAGAATTACGTCTAACAAACGCCCACAACATCTGATTGGCTACCATTTAAGGAAGCTAACAATAGCTACTTACGTAACGCTAATGAAGTACGCGGCGCAGGGAACTGCCGATGTGAAGAACTCACCGAGCCAGGTCGACGCGGCAAGGGCCGGTATCGAAGCGATGGGCGGCAAGATGATTAGCTTCCACGTCACGATGGACCAGTACGACGGAATCGTCGTGTCGGAATTTCCAAGCGACGAAGCTGCCGCCACCCTACTTCTGACGACCGGCATTCAGAGCAACCGAGGCCATGCCCACCGTGGGTGGTGATCGCCGAGGTCCGATCGAGATCGTCGATCTCGACTGCTGCGAAGGCGAGTCCGCTGACTATCACCGCCACGATGATGGTAATGATCGCAAACTGCTTGATCCGGTTTATTCGGAGGGCGTTCGTTCGTGCCCACGAGCTCGCGCGGTTTCGTTCCTTGCCTTGCGGCGTATCCGTCGTTCTAAAGTTCCCACATCGCGGTGTCTTTCCCGCTAGCCCCTACGGGTTCTGTGTTTGATGCAGGGAGCGGGAGAGAGGATGTGACTTCCCTTCCTTGATGGAAGGGGCTGAGAGTAGGTGAAATGCGCCGCGCGACCAAGTCGTTCGACGACGCCCGTAACAAACACCTGGCGACCAGTGTCATCCTGGTACTCGGGAAACGACAGACATGAGCAATTGTGGGTTTACACTTCGCACTCTAAAACGATCAGTCTCAAACAGGGCAAATCAATATGAATCTCGGTATCTCAGGACGCGTCGCAGTAGTAACTGGCGGCAGCGAAGGCATCGGCAAGGCTTCGGCGACCATACTCGCCGAAGAAGGTGCGAACGTTGTGATCCTAGCTCGAACGCAGAGCAAGTTGGACGCTGCGGTTGCTGAGATCAGCTCTACTGCTGTGGGATCCATCGAAGCGGTTAGCTGCGACGTGAGTGACCAGGCAAGTGTCGAATCGGCGTTCGGCAAGGTGCTGGAGAGACACGGGAATGTCGACCTTCTCGTTAACAATGCCGGTCACGGCAACGCCAATACATTCGACGCTCTTGACCAGGAAATGCTCGATGAGGATCTTCATTTGAAGGTTCACGGTGCGATGTACTGCTCGAAGCAGGTTTTGCCGGGCATGCGGGCGAACAGGTGGGGGCGGATCGTGAATACCACTACAGCTGCAGGTAAGGCGGCTGGCTACTCGACACTCCCGACTGCGATGTCGAGGGCTGCTGGAATCGCCATGACCAAATCGATGTCGAAGGAATACGGCGTCGATGGGATTCTGGTGAACACCGTCTGCATCGGTTCAATTCGCAGCGCCCAGAACATGCACCACGCCGAGGCGGCGGTTGCTTCGGGTGAGGTAGCCGCCACCGAGGAGTACTACACGAAGCGTTGCGAAAACGTTCCGGTGCGACGGATCGGCGAGGCTCGTGAAGCTGGCGATCTGATTGCGTTCTTGGCGTCAGAACGGGCTTCGTACATATCCGGCACAGCCGTGAATATGGACGGCGGTGCGGCGCCGGTCGTATAGCTCCCAATCCGGATTGGAAAGAGCTGGAGATAGGAGAATCGCGACCAAGTAAGTCGATGACGCCCGGAGCTAAACGCCGAGGGAGCTAGATGGCGCGCTTCGCCCTCCCTCCCAGGGAGAGGGGGCAAATCACGGTCGAAATACGTGTGCACCTATCAACTTCCCGACTTTGTGTATCCTGAGCAAGTCGAAGGGCTGGAGGCCTCTTCGGTTGGGTTGGGAATGGGGCACCATATATGTCCAACAGTCGATCGCTGCACCCACTCTCGCACATCCACCGCAGGTCCGTACAGCAGGGTCGAGACATCAGATACATTAAACCTTTACACCAAACTCCGCTCCGAAGGTATCCCAGACATCATCCGGGATGGTGGTGATCGCATCGTTGTAGGTTTCTTCGATTTCGGTTGGATTCGAAGCCCCCGTCAATACAATGCCGTTGCCCTTGACAGGTGCGTGCAGCGCGAACTGCAAAGCGAGGGTGCGGATATTAACGTCGGTGTCAATGCACCACTTCCAAATCGCGTGCGCTGGCGGGAACGCTGCAGGATCGAGGTGGCTACCGGCCGCTGCCGGAACTAGCTTGCCATCTTCGCCGTGGGTTCGTGTTTCGTCTGTCTGAATCGGCTCGGGACCAGCGAACAGCCCGTTTGCAAGTGGACTTCCTATTATGACTCCGACATCGTTTTCTATCGCAAACGGGATCGCTTCTTCGGCGTAGGTTTGATCGACGAGCGTGTAGTTCAGGAACGACAGGATGATGTCGGCACCCTCTTCGATCGCTCTTTTGTGGAACTCGGGCTGGCGAACTGCGACGCCTATTGCGCCGATGCGGCCTTTGTCCTTCCAGTCTTTCATCACGCCGAAACACTCGTCGAGCGGTGCTTCGATATCGTGGCGAGGCCCGTGGATGAGAACGGAATCGACATAATCGACCCGCAGCAACTTGAAGCTGTTCTCGAGACTCCAGGTCGTCGCTTCCTTCGACCAGTCACGCAAATAATCGGGATGGGAGCCGACCTTGGTCTGTAGATAGGCCCTTTCTCGCCATTCGCCCTTGAGCGCCTTGCCGATCCGTTCTTCGCTCAGACCGTACGCAGGAGCAGTGTCGATGAAGTTGATGCCCAGATCGATCGCATGATGAATCGTATCAATCGAGTTCCGTTCCGACAGATGCTCCCAACCAAGGTGCCCACCACCTAGCCCGAGCGCCGTCGGTTTTATTTCGGATTTGCCGAGTCGCCGGATTTCAAGTTGCTGTGCTTCCTTACCGGTAGCCATGGTGGGAAGGTTATCCGAGCACGCATAACTCGTCATCCCGACCGCCAGCGGAGGGATCTTCAGATCACAAACACCACGGACGTCAACTTCTCTACCAATGTGGAGAGATCTTCGGACGGACAGCACTGAGTATCCATTTCAAGCCACAAAGCCTCATCACAACCCAACCACCGAAGGTATCTCCACTACGCTGTATCGCAGCCTACTCCGATGAAATTTGGGTCGACACATCCAGATGAGCGTCGCCATGTGCCCACTTGGTAGTCTCAAAAAATAGCGGAACTGCTACTACCCAATTGTCTTAGCCAACCCCCAACCTCGACTCAACGGCACCAAGGGCTTCGTCGATTGTGGACATTAGGGTGTCAGTTTCGTCGGCTGTGATTGTTAGTGGTGGGGCGATTGGGAGAATGTAGGCGGGGACTCGGATCCAGACGCCTCGGGTGCGGAGTTCTTCGGTAAGCATAGCGTTTACTCCAACTGAGGAGTCGTAGTGTTCACGGGTTTCACGGTCTTTTACGAATTCGATGCCCTGGATTAGGCCTACGCCTCGGGTGTCGCCGATTATGGGGTGTTTCGCCTTCATTTCATCGAGCGCTTCACCGATTTGCTCGCCTCGTACTCGGGCGTTTTCTACTAAGTTTTCTCGATCTACTATCGCCAAATTGGCGAAGGCGGCGGCGGCTCCGCCGGGGTGGGCTGAGTAGGTGTACATGTGGGACCAGACCTTGTCGGGTCCACCAGCAAAGGCGTCGGCGATCTTCTGGGTCGAGATTGATCCACCGACTGGGAAGTAGCCGGAAGTGATGCCCTTTGCGAACGACATGATGTCGGGAGTGACCCCAACGAAATCGGCACCGAACCACTCGCCTAACCTGCCGAATCCGGTGATGACCTCATCAAAAATCAGTAGCACACCGTATTTATCGCAAATCTCGCGAACCATTGGCCAGTAGTTGGAAGGCGGCACGACTCCGCCTAAAGGCTGTGACACCGGTTCGCCAATAACTGCCGACACGGACTCGGGCCCCTCGAACAGAATCGCCGTTTCGATTTCCTGCGCTGCCCGTTCGCCGTTTTCTTCGGGTGACGAAGCACCGTAAGTGTCGTGGTAGTAATGGGGTTGTCCGACCGTAACAACGTTAGCCGGTTTCGGCTGGTAGTCGATGCGTGGAAAGCCGGGATGGCCTCCAAGCCACATCGTGCCGTAGGTACTTCCGTGGTAGGAGCCTTCTCGTGAGATGACCTTGTATCGTCCTTTGTCACCCCTGCGCACCTGATACGCCTGCGCCATTTTGAGTGACGATTCGTTGGCTTCGGATCCGCCTTGGCAGAAGAACGTGCGCGAGAGGTCGCCGGGTGCGATTTCGGCGAGCTTAGCCGCCAGCTGAATTGTTTTCGGGGTGGCGCCTGAATAGACGTTCATGCTGATGTTGGTCAGCTGGTCGTAGATAGCTTTGGCGATCTCTTCTCTGCCGTGTCCAGCGTTGCGGAAGTACATGCCGGAGATGCCGTCGATGAATTTGTTTCCTTCGACGTCGGTGATGTAGATACCTTCGGCTGACTCCATGAGGAGGGGTCCGCCCTCTTCGGCAAGGATGGTGTGGTTGGTCATGCCGACGTGCATGTGGTCGAGGACGGCTTGTCTTAGTGCGACGGGGTCTTTTTCGTTAGGGATTGGCATGGTGGTTGGCTGATTTGTGAGTTGTGGGGACGATTGAGCCCGCTCCCTAGCTCCATCCCGTGAAAGGAGGTAGGAATGAGATCAGGAATCACATGAGTATAAAGGCGAGAAGGGTGTGGGTGGGTTAGTAGCGGTTGAACGTTGACGTTCCACCTCACCCCACCCTCTGCCTAATGGATAGGGAGTTTCGTGACTGAGGACACACTCAAGTGCCGCAGGATGAAATGCAGGTACTGCCACCGGGTGGCATAGGCTACAGCAGGGATTCGAATTGGACGTTTGCGCGCGTATTAAGCCCAAGTTTGGGTCATTTTCTAACTCGGTTAGTACGCAGGTTGGCAGATGCCTCTAGTCGAACAACTCAGATTAGCTGTCATCCATTTGCATGACACCATGTGGTTCTGAGGAGGTTCGGACGGTGTATCTCTTGAAGACACAGATTAGGATCAATCGATCATGTATCGGAAAAGTGGGGAATTGATGCGATGAGCCGATTTTGGCAGTAGTGTTGAGTGACAATGCTTAGTTTTATTTTCAGAAGACGGCCTGCCGTGGCAGGTTTGATGATCGGTTCAATCGCGGGCTTGCTAGTCGCAGGTGGTTATGGCCTGACCAGCGCCTGGCTCTGCTCGGGGATCAGGAAGTGCCCAGCTAGTTGGGAGCCGTTCGTATTCGTTTCAGTGATCATCTTTGTGGTGATCGTTGTTGTCGCTGTGATCGTATCGATATTAGGTGCAAAGGCGTACAAGATCTTCGATACGTCGATCGGCGGCGACAAGGCGTATGCAAATGCTGGCGGTCGCGGGCGCAGTTCTGAATCAGGCGGAAGTTCAGAGATCAATAGCTAGACGTGTTTCGGCCCTGAGTTGTGCGAGACGTTGGCGATTGCTGACACGGTGAAGGTTGCAGTTGTATCAACGTCGACAGTACTCTCGATCGAGATGCAGCCACCGTGTAGTTCCACGATAGACTTGGTGATACTAAGCCTAAGACCGGCGCACGGGCACGGCGCGAACATGCTGTCTATCGACTCGAAACAGTGGCGTGAAGATATTTGCGAGATCTTGTTGCCTGATCCCGCATCCACTGTCGTCGACTTTTACAATGAGGACCTGTATCGAGCGTATAATCGGGCGGTTGATTTTGTGAATCGCGAGGATCTTTACTAGGTTATTCGGGAGAGGTTCGCGGTCGGGCTGCAGTATTAGGGTTTCTCGTACCGGAGAGACCTCTCGCTAGGATTTTTTTGGAATGGCAGAAACTAGTTTTGATCTCGTTGTTATTGGTGCGGGACCCGGCGGCTACCACGCCGCCATCCGAGGAGCCCAGCTTGGGCTGACTGTGGCGGTTGTTGAAAAAGACGATGGCACCGGTATCGGCGGACTCGGTGGAGTTTGTTTGAACTGGGGCTGCATTCCTTCGAAATCGCTTCTGAAGAATGCAGAGGTTGTGAATCATCTTTCGCACGCAGAGAGCTGGGGCATTGAGGTTGGCGAGTGGTCGGCAAACATGAGCAAGGCCGTTGACCGCTCTCGTAAGGTTTCGAAAGCCCTCACCAACGGAATCGGTTTTCTGTTCAAGAAGAACAAGATCGCCCTTGTTCAGGGCAAAGCGACACTGAAATCGTCGACACAGATCGATGTCGAAGGAGGCGAGACGCTTACTGCCAAGAATATTGTTATTGCAACGGGCGCACGGGCACGGAGTCTGCCCGGTCTTGAGATCGATGGTGAAAGCATCATCACGTCTCGGCACGCACTTGAGCTTCGAGAGCAGCCTGAGGCGGTCGCTGTTATTGGCGCTTCGGCAATCGGCTGTGAATTCGCCTACTACTTCAACTCTTACGGTGTGAACGTAATGATGTTCGAAATGCTCGATCACTTGGTTCCGCGTGAAGACGAGGAAGTTTCGGTCGAGCTGGAGCGCCAGTTTGGTCGCCAGGGAATCGAATTCGCCACTTCCGTAAGCGTTTCTGGCGTCGAGAAGAAAGACAGCCGTCTTGCTGTTCAATACGAAGTGAATAGCGAAAAGCAGGAGTACATTTGCGACAAGGTGCTTCTCGGAGTCGGAGTTCAGCCAAATACCGATGGTATTGGTCTTGAGAACGTCGGCATTACTACAGCGGAATCCGGCTTCATCGAGGTCGACGGAAATATGCGCACGAACGTGAGCGGTGTCTACGCTGTCGGCGATGTAAACGGAAAGCTAATGCTTGCGCATGTGGCGTTCGATCAGGGAGTCGTAGCTGCCGAGACCATTGCGGGTCTTGAACCGGAGCCGATCGAAGACTACGTAAACATGCCCCGGTGCACGTACGCTGAGCCGCAGATCGCCTCGATCGGTCTTACCGAGGTACAGGCGCGTGAGAGCGGGATCCATGTGAAGGTCGGCAAGGTTCCGTTTGCGGTTGCGGGTAAGTCGGTTGCGATCGGCGAGTCGCAGGGCTTCGCGAAGGTGCTAGTCGATGATGATTCAGGTGAGGTTATCGGGGCGCACATCATTGGTCCTGAAGCTACCGAGTTGATCGCCGAGATTGGCATGCTCCAGCTTCTGGAAGGCACAAACCTCGAACTCCACAAGATGACTCACGCCCACCCAACGCTTTCGGAAGCGGTGAAGGAAGCCGGTGCGGCGGTTACGAACGAGGCGATTCACTTCTAGGTGACAGAGTCACGTTTTCTGAGTGATCACTGTTGAAGCCTGAGTCGTTAGATTCGGCCTTCTGTACGTTTCCGTCAAACCATGTCCCTTCTCCCGTGGAGAAGGTGGCGTTGAATTAAGGAAGTCGCTTGATGACGAAAAGGACGAAGATTACCCGGCTGTATACGGGTGACGATGGGCAATCGCACTTCGAGGATATCGAAGTGGAGATGGAGCCGAATATCGTTGGCCACATCTCAGAAACGCTCCATGCGACCGGGTTGGTATTTCGAGAGACAAGCGGGGCATACGACTACGATTTCCATACCGCGCCAGCTCGTCAGTACGTTGTGAACCTCGATGGTGCGGTTGAGATTACCGTTGGCAGCGGCGAGAAGCGGATTTTCGAAGCGGGTGAAGTGTTTATTTGCGAGGACACCACGGGCCAGGGTCACATTAGCCGTGCGGTGAATGGAAAGATCCGGCGGTCGTTATTCGTAACGCTCGAGTAGCCAATCACCTCCTGCTTCCTGTTACGAAGACGAAGCAGCATTTGCGAATATTTGGGCGATTTCGCTTTTGGCTTGCGGAGAACTGTGGTGTTGACGTGGAGCAATGGCACGGGCCATTCGCTGCTGGGCCAGTTAAGAACGATTTCGGATTCCAAAAGTTTCTCGCCGAATCGGCCGGTATCGATGCTTTCGTCGAGGATCAGTTCAAAGATGTTCGACCCGTGTTCGAATTTTCTGATCGACACTTTTTCTAGCTGGTTTATCTCTGTGAATAGCCCCTCTGCCTTCACGAATGCTTCGGCGAACCTAGCTTCAAAACCTTCAAGACCGTTTAGCGAAAGAGCGGCGGCCAGGTAGCCAAAGGGAATACCACCACCGAACATGCGCCGGTCGTGGTGCAAGCCTTCGATGAAATCACCCGTGCCGGCGAGGATCCCGCGAACGGCGCCCCGAAGTATTTGTAGCTTGAGACGTAGACGCTATCGAATAACTCGCTGTATTTCTTGATGCTGATACTGGTTGCTACCGCCATCATGTAGAGCCTTGCGCCATCGAGGTGTGATGGGATTGATCGATCTCGGCATAGCTGAGTGACGACTTCCATCTCGTCCCAGGGGACGATCTGTCCAGCCTGTCGTCGAACCGGGCTTTCTACGGAAACTGCGGCGACCGGATTCAGTACACGCCCAGTCACCGACTGTTCGAGAAGTATTTCGAGTTCGCCAGTGGTGAAATATGGACGACCCGGCGCGAGTGGCACGGCATTGAGTCCGCAAAGCCGGGCGAGTGCGTCGCCTTCATCCTGATAGATGTGGCTTTCCTCTTGCAGCACGACTCGGGCAGCCGTTCCGGCGTGCTTTCGAAGAGCGAGGATATTGGCCATTATTCCCGTCGGAAACCAGACTGCGGCTTCTTTGCCGAGTTCGGCCGCCATTCGCTGTTCGAACTCCTGCACCGTACCTCCGAGCGAATAGTTGTCGGGCTGAAGTTTGTCCTGCGCAAGCAGATCGCTGAGCCGTCCAACGGTTGATTCGGGCGTGTGCGGTTCACCGTCACCCGCGAACACGATGTCTCCGGGAATGCTTCGCTGGTTGGCCGGGCGGGAGTGGGCGCTAGATGTTTGGGAAGGAGTTGCCATTCGTGTTGTTTCGCTTATCGCTCGAGCTGTAGCTTGCGGATTCGTTTGTGCGTTGGAGAGTGTAGCCCTGAAATCGCGCAAGGGTCGAAGATTGGGAGTATCGGCAGGGTTGACGTTGGTTAACTCGGGCGACCGCTCTACTTTTGGCTTTGATTGCTGCGTCACACCGCTGGCTCTTCGCTATAACGAAAGGCTAATCGGTGTTCAGAGCCTCGTTGCGATCAACTTCGAGCATTTCGTCTAGTTGGGATTCGTCTACACCGTACTCTTTTGCGGCTTCGGCATCGTTGATGGATTCTTCGGTGTTGCCTAGTTCGAGATGGATTACGGCTCGATTTGCGTAGGCTTCTGCCCAGTCAGGTTTGAGTCGTATTGCTTCGGAGAAATCTTTGAGGGCGGTTTCGAGTTGGTTGAGTTGATAGTGGGCGTTGCCACGGTCGAGATAGGTGTCGGGGTATAACGGGTTTAGTCGTGCAGCAGTGTCGTAGTCGACGATAGCCTGTTCGTAGTCGCAGTTGAGGGCGTAGGCATCGGCTCGATAGTGGTGGAACTTGGCGGACTGGGGCGACGCCTTGATGGCTTCGGTGAATCGCTGGGCGGCGCGCTTGTGGTGCCTTTTTTCGATGTCGTGGATGCCTTTGTTGAAGGTGTTCAGCGTTCGTTCGGGTGTCGAGAGATTGCGACCGCTGAATCGTTCGAGGAGCTTGTCGAGCCACGTTAGGGTGAGGTTTGGCATGGGTAGAAGGCGCGGCTAGTTGCGGGTTGAGCCTTCGGGTTTGGGATTGCGGGAGACCATTTCGAGCCAGTTGCCGTCGGGGTCCTGAAAGTAGATTGCGTAGCGAGCCCACGGGTATTCGAGGTCGCGTTCGTATTTGGGGCCGAAGGTTTTTACACCTTCGGCTTCGAGTCGTTCGCGCCAGTCAAGGACGCTGTCGACGACCATTGCGGCGTGTGCAGAGCCGGGTCGATTGCGGTCGAACTGGTCGGATCGTTTTTCGCCACGTGGTCGCATGTACTCGATCAGCTCGATCGAATGACCATCGCCAACTCCAACGTACGCCTGCCGCATTTTTACGTTTTCGTAGCCGACTACTTCGGATATCCAGGGCGTTTCGGATATGGCGGGTTCACGTTCGATCACCATGCCGAGGACTCGGGTGTAGAAGTCGAGTGTGTCATCGAGGTTTTCGACAATGAAGCCGGTGTGGTAGATGGTTTTAACTGTAGCCATTGTGGAGTCGTCTGGATTTCCTCTTCTCAACCGCAGCGATAGCAGAGTGGAAAGATCTTGGTCGAGATTGTGCGCATGCGATCCCGCAACTCTATACTTTGTGGGTCATCGGCATCCTTGGTGTCGCACACGTCGCAGGCCCTGCCGCTACGCCTTGCTTCGGTCGGGACGCGGTGTTTACGTCTTGCTCGATTGATCGTGTGATTAAATTCGGTAGTTGTGTTCAGCATTGGCTCGGAAGAGTTTTACTCGATCTACCTCGTTGAAATCGGAGGTGATTTCGTCGTAGGCGTTCCAGAGCGTTTCGTAGTCGCTGAAGAGGCTGTCGACAGGAAAGTTCGAGGCGAACATGCAGCGGTCGACGCCGAGGATATCGATCATGTCAAGTACGAACGGGGCGATCGAATCGGTGGTCCACTGCTGATCGAGCATTCCGAGTGCCGATATTTTTGCTGAAACGTTCGGAGCCGTACCAAGAGCTTCGATTCCTTTTCGCCACTCTCGCAGTTCACCGGGGCTTCGCCCTATCGGCATCGCAGTGTGACCGAGAATTATTTGCACCTCGGGAATATCGTTCGCAAGTTTTGCGGCCTCTTGAAGCTGCCAGGGCCAGATCTGCATTTCAAACGCGCCATTAAATTTTTCGAGAAGGCGGAATCCTGAACGCCACTGCGGATCACTCATCAGGTCACCAGCTTCGGCGAACCGGAAGTTTGGCCTATCGTCCGACCAGTTGAGCATGTGACGAATGCCGCGCCAGTTGGCGTGCTCGGCGTGCCGTGCGAGCGTGTTTTCGACGTTTGGATCGGAGAGATTGGCGTAGCCGATGATGGCGTTCGGCATACCTCTTGAATTAGGATCGGCGGCGACCGATTGGAGCCATGCGGTTTCGCCAACGGGATCGGCGTTGTAGTCCCACTCAGCCTGAACGTGAACCGATTTCACGAGCGGAATGTTTTTCGCGCCTTCGTGCAAGTCACCAATCAACCATGATTTTCGGATAGCTGCGTAGTCACCAACAAAGTGATCGATAGGATCGACTAACCACGGATAGGGATTGTTCTCTAAGTCCCAGAGGTGGTGATGAGTATCGATAAATGGAGGTAGCGTCACGAGATGGCTCTTGATGATGCCGTGGACCGGATTTCTACGAACACCTTAAATGATATTTGAATCGAAGGACCATTTTCAGGTCGGTTGGCGGGCACAGTTTAGCCAGTTGCGAGTTATCACGGTGACTCTTACTCAACAGTAGGGAAAGACAATGAAATATTCGGTTTATATAGCGATGAGCTTGGATGGGTTCATTGCTCGTTCGGACAGTAGTCTCGATCGGCTTGAGGCTTCATCCGGCGGCGTATGGGGATTGAATTCGTCAGTGCATGCCGTATCGACGGATGATTTCGGGTAGGCGAGTTTATGCGTCGATCGACACGATGGTGATGTGCGAGGCACTTGGTTGGCAAGGTTGAGTTTCTATCGATGGAGCCGGTTAAGTTAGCGGCGAAATTTAATGACGAAGGTGCACATCATATTTATGTCATTGGTGGCGTGACGATTCAGCGTTTTATGCACGCTAGATTGATTGACGAACTGACTCTGACTTCGCGTGTCAGTGGTATTGGCTTCGGGAATTCCGCTGTTTGCGGGTTGGATGGCGATGTGCACTGAGGCACGTTGAGTCGCAAGGGTTTCGAATGGGAATGGCGAAGTCGAAGTACGTGGTGGAGCGGTAGCTGATCGACTAACAGGGTTGGCCGGTTGGGATTACGGACGATGTTCGATTATTCAACGCAAGGTTAGGTGATCCTGAAATAAATTCAGGATGACATTGTTTCTGATCCGATTGCCAACCGAAATAGCTATTTTCTGCGTGCGAGGAGCGAGCCGATCACTTGCGGAGCAGCTTCGATGGCCCGTTCTCGGAGCTGTTCGGGGGTCAAACTGCCGATCGGGTGCTGGATGACCGCGAACGGGTAGTCGGGCATGTCACCGAGGTTGGCGATTGCTTGCGCACCAGATTCGAACGGCTCAGTACAAATTGCGATTGCGGGGACGCCGAGGGCTTCTAGTTTCATCGAGTCGTACACACTGGACGACGAGCAGCTTCCTCAGTCGCCGTTGGCCAGTAGTGCCACATCGACTTCTTTGGAGAAATCACTCAGAAATTTCGGTTCGGCGGGCCGGGACGCTTCGCCTTTGTCAACTTTGTAAGCACCGGCTACGTCAAATCGCTCAGCTAGAACGTCGTAAATGGCATCGAGTAACGGTTCCGACTTCATCTTGGAGTTACGCATGAGGCCAACTCTCATCCCTGCGAGCGATTCGGGACGATCCGCCATGCCATCGGTTGCGATCGACAGCGGTGCCGTAGGGTCTAGGACTCGGATTGTTTCTTGTGTCATGTGACTCTCCTGAGCGAACATGTTACTTGCTTAGATTGATTGCCCGAGTGACGATCTTTGCCCGTGAGCCGTTCGACCAAGTTGGGATCACAGCGCTCCATCCACCTCCAGCTCCGCCTACGACAATAGGGATCGCTGATTCGGGAGAGCTTAGAACGCTAATCGGTCGATCGCGCTCGATGGCGTCGAGTTTGGTGTTGTTTTCTTGTTGCGCTCCGCTCGGGAGCCCCATAGCGGTCCATTCAGATGCGGTTTTACGGGCGTTTTCGAATAGGTAGTTGCCTACTTGCTCCTTCTGCCATCTAGCCTTTTCGAGGTAGGCCGCGTGTTCGGGAGAGATGATGATTGCGACTTCATCGAGGCCGGGTCCCAGTGGGTAGAGACGTTGAGCGAACGCGTCGAGGATGCCTTCGGGTGTGTTGGCTTCGTGTTCTCCGAACTGCGTTGCGCTCAAACCCGGGAAGACCGTTACCGCACTTTTGCCTTCTTCCACACCTCGCGTGACGTGCATTGGGGTCCAACCATAAGGCAGATCGTCTTCGTTCTCGGCGATGCACCAGGAATATTTGCCGGGATGGCCGAGGGTTGCTTTGTCGAGTCCGTCGTCCGTTCTCGTACCAAGCACGTTGATGATTAACAGCCGGATCGCTCTGCCGATGGTGGCGTTGGCACGGTAGCCGGGTCCGAAGGCCGAGGTTTTGGAGTTGATGCCTAGTTCTTCGGTGATAGGTCCGTTTACAACCAGAAGAATCGCTGCGCCCATCGTGGAAACCGTTATGCCGTGGAGATTGAACTCCGGCTGCGTGATGGCGCCGATCGCAGCAACGACAACAGGCATATATTCGGGCTTGCAGCCTGCCATGATGGCGTTGATGGCAGCCTTTTCGGCGGTGATAACTGCGCTTTTGACGGGTTCGATGCCGAGGATGGCATCGGGACGGAGGTTCGCCGCTTCAAGTGTGGCGGTTACCGCTTCGGGCGTTGGCGGCACAACGGGTAGACCGTCGGACCAGCCGTTTTCGAAGTAGGTTTCGATGGCTTCAAGCACGCCGGGCAGTTCGATGGAGTTGGAGGTCAGGCGGGTCACTATTGACTCTTTCTGAGGGTGAAGGTTGGCGGCTAAGTTGGAATTCTTGGTTGCCTGCCGTCTTTCGACGGGGCTGTGGATGATATTGCCAGTAGCTAGGCGGCCCTCAAGAAAAACCTGACTCGTCAGTCAGCGTGGAAGACTTCTCGCCATTGGATCATGTTTTGATCAGGGTGGGCGCCTACGGGTAGCTGGAAGAAGGTTGACATGTCGTCTTGCCACTTCTGGTTGACGTACTCGGTCGACATTCCGGCGAGTGAAGCCTCGAACGATTCGTCGCACTCAACGTATCCGAATAGGGTGCCGTCTTCTTTAAAGAAGATGGTGTAATTGCGCCATCCGGTTCGCACGAGAGCGTCGGACATTTCGGGCCAGATATCGTCGTGGCGTTGCTTGTACTCTTCGACTACTTCGGGGTGGATTTTCATCTCGAATCCGACTCGTTGCATGCTGCTGCTCCTAGTTTAATTGAAATTTCAGATGCCGCAGAGTGTAGGCTATGCGCCCAGTAAAATGCAGCGATCTGTGTGCCTATTTCAGCAGGAGAGATGATTAGTGTCGAAGTCGATTGCCCAGGTACTCGATTTGAAAGATGATCCGGCGATTATCGCCGAGTACGAGGAGTACCACCGAAACGTGTGGCCCGAGGTGCTTGAGGCACTGAAGGGAATCGGTATCGAGCGGATGGAGATATTCCGAAATGGAAACCATCTGTTTATGTATTGCACGGTTCCTGATGATTTCGATCCACGACGAGATTTCCAGAGTTACACGGCTTCGAAACGTGCCGAAGAGTGGAACGATCTGATGTCGACTTATCAGCAAAAAGTTCCGCAGGCTACTGAAGGTGATTGGTGGTATCCAATATCGTTGGCGTTCGACTCAGAGTGGTTCAACTAAGGGCTAAGTGTTGAACATGAGACTGAATTCGCTAGCCGGCAGCCCTTCGACGTGGCTCAGAACGATAGTTGTTCGCCTTCCCAACCGAGAAGATGCACTTGAAGAAGCTTGACCGCGGGTGGCTGTGGGCCGTGCTCGCTATTGTGTGGATGGGATTGATCTACGCATTGTCGGATCGGCCTGGTGGTTATTTTGACGATGCGAGCGAAGCGACTTCGTGGTTGCCGTTTGCAACCACGGTCGCTCACGTTGGTCTGTACCTAGTTCTGAGTGCATTCGTATTGCGCGCACTCGTGTTGCTCAAACCGGTTTCTGAAGGACTTATTGCCTATTCGACCCTGTTTGTTGCGCTCGTTTACGGCGTGCTGGACGAACTTCACCAATCGGATGTTGAAGGCAGGACAAGCGAAGTCATTGACGTCGTTGCAGATGTTTCCGGAGCGGTGCTTGTAGTGGTATTTTGGTTTTTCCTCAAAAAGTACCGGGCGAATTCGAACGAATAAATAGTGAAATGCCGATAAGAGAAGCCGAGGATCTCTGGCCGACGGGGCCGGAGGTTCTACATACCCTCGAAGAAGCGGTCCAGATGGCCGAAGAGATTGCCGCGCCGCCGGCTGAACGATGGGTTGCTCGAACGATTAGCGACAAGCTGATTCCGAGCCTGTACAACGCTCGTACTTACCTCGAAGTCGGGCAGTTGCAGTCGCCAGAAATTCGACTGGGCATTTTGAATGCCCGCCTCGAAGCGGGTGAGCTGGCAAACGTCGACTCGAGATACGCACCGCTTTACTCGAAAATTCGCGTGCTCGCCGAAGAAGCCGAGATCGCCTCGAAAATGGGCTGAATTTTTGGGTGACGATGGCGTTCGAATTCGGTCGTGAGCATGCTAGGATGACGGTGCTTTGAAGTCCCCTACCGACACCGATTCGTTTTTATCTGAAGATGGCCGTGTTGAGGTCGTATTCGATCTCGATCAACTGGCATATTCGCAGATTGCGCTGGTGATGAAGGCTGCAGTAACAGGTCTTGATTCCGAGCAGTTCGATGGGCCGGATCACATCACGGTGATGATCACTGGTGACGAACAAATCAGGGAGTTGAACAGGGATTTTAAAGGCGAGGACGAAATCACCGACGTGCTGTCGTTCAACGTCGACGACGTAAGCGACCCTTCTGGTAATGATAAGTGGCCTGAGTTTGCGGAAAGTGCCGATTCGGGAGAAGTGGCAACGGATCGTCTCGGCGATATTGCGATCTCGCTTCCACAGGTGGTTCGGAAAGCAACTAAGAATGGAAAATCAGCGGATCGAGAGTTGGCGATGCTCACGATCCACGGTGTGCTTCACTTGCTCGGGTACGATCATGCTGAGTTAGATGAAGAGAAGGAAATGTTCGGTAAGGCCGATGTGGTTTTGGCTGACATATTCGGGGAATAGACGCCCCGATTGGCAAGACTGGTTTTAGAGTGACGAATAGCCAGGTTTTTTACAGGAAATGGCGCCCTGCTCGTTTCGACGAAGTAGCCGGGCAGCAACACGTCACAAACACTCTCAAACGTGCTATCGCAACCGATCACGTGTCGCACGCCTATTTGTTCACTGGCCCACGTGGAGTCGGCAAAACATCGACCGCCCGGATTTTGGCTAAAGCCCTGAATTCTGAGACCGACGACGACGGCGAGCCGATCACCGATTCCGAGACTTCTGTAGCGATCGACGAAGGTCGGTTCATGGACCTCATCGAGATCGACGGTGCTTCGAACCGCGGCATCCAAGATATCCGCGATCTGCGAGACAACGTGCAGTTCCGACCGGTAGAGGGTAAATACAAGGTCTACATCATCGACGAAGTGCACATGTTGACCGCTCCGGCGTTCAACGCACTGCTGAAAACCCTAGAAGAGCCGCCGCCTGGAATCGTAATGATTCTCGCAACGACCGAGGCTTCGTCACTACCGGCGACCATCATCAGTCGATGCCAGCGCTTCGATTTTCGTCGGTTATCAAACGATGATGTGATCGAACGACTGATCGAGGTTTGCGAGGTTGAGGAGATTGAGGCAGTACCGTCCGTTCTGGAAATGATCGCCCGAGCCGTATGGGGCTCGTTACGCGACGCAGAAAATCTGCTTGAGCAACTATATGTTTCCTATGGTCAACCAGACGAGGGCGGTCAACCATCGGAGATAACCGAGGCGCAGGCGCGTGAGTTGCTTGGCCTCGGTGATACGGCGATAAGTACCGAGCTTGCTACTGCCCTGCTGGGTAAGGACGCCGCAGCGGCGCTAACTGTCATCAATCGAGAGGCGCAGCGCGGGGCTGACTTGCGGGCGCTACGATCGGGAGCGGTGGATGCTCTTCGTGTGGCGCTGCTGTTGAAAGCCGGAGTTGAAGACTCAATCTCACAGGATTCTGAGTTCTCGGAAACGATGCTGGCGGCAGCACGACCTGCTCGACTCAATCAGATATTGCACATTTTAACCGCACTGGGGCAGGCGGATATGAAGGCCAATTCGTCTTCGCCATTGCCGTTAGAACTGGCGGTTTTGAAGGCAACAACGAAGCCGGAAGCTGCCGCTGCGGCAGCTTCTGCGCCTGCATCTTCGGGTGCGGTTCCTTCACGTCCCGCTGCGGCTCCACAGACCAGTTATCAGCAGCCTGCTGCCCAGACATCCCAGCAGGCCGCACCTACTCCGCGGCGTGATCGCACGCCTGTCGAGAAACAGTGGGATGAGGTTGTGTGGGCGATGCGCCGGACAAAGAACCGCAAGTACGTGGTGGGCCCGATTCTTCGCAACGTCGAAGTTCCAGACGAACCGGCTGGCGGAAAGATTTCACTGCGCTTCAAGAGCAACGCCCTGAAGAACAACTTTATGGAGGAGATGCAGGATCAGCGATCCCGAGACGAGCTGAAGGCTGCGATTACCGATGCCTACGGGTCGGAACTCGAATTGGAAGTGCGTTCACCGCACGAAGTAGCCGAAGAAGCTAAGGCAAACGGTGGCAACGGGAATGGCAGCTCGGGTGGCATCACGGCTACAGGAAACGATCAGCCGGGAACGTCAGCCGCTCAGGAAAGCGCGATGGTTCGGGCTGCTATGGCGATGGGAGCGACCGTGGTCGCTGAAGAATCGGCTGAGGATGAGGATGCACCTTTCGATTCGACCGAGGAATCGGGAGATTAGGTCGTTACTTCCAAACCCTGTACCAAGCAGCCACTCGAACTTCTCCAACCGACTGGCAAGCACGTATGATTGTGTAATTCAAATTTCGTCGTCTTATTCCGTGCTAGTCGCGAGTAAGACGCTCTCGATTGTCAGGACTCATTCCGATGATGAACAAAAACATGCTCAAGCAGGCTCAGCAGATGCAGGCCCGACTTGCTGCTGTACAGGAAGAAATCGCTGTTGCACGTACCGTGGCGACAGTTGGCGGTGGGATGATCAAGGTCGCTGTTATTGGCGGCTCAAAGGTCGAATCGATTGAGATCGATCCCGAAGTGGTCGACCCGGGCGACGTTGAGATGCTCCAGGACCTGATCCTCGCAGCAATCAACGAGGCAATGGAAACCGCCCAGAAGCTGGCTTCCAACAAGATGGGCGAGATCACCGGCGGGATGAACATTCCCGGCCTTATGTAGTCGGAGTTTTCCAGAGCCCGAAGGAACGCATGGCCCAATCCGATATTGCACCTTCCACCGCGCCGCCAGTCGCTCGATTAATTGAGGCGTTTCACAGGCTGCCCGGAATCGGACCCAAGAGCGCCCAGCGCCTTACATATCACCTGATTAGAATGCCCGCCGAAGAGGCTGAAGAGTTCGCTGCAGCAATTCTCGGCGTGAAGGAACGTGTGGTTCTCTGCAACACCTGCGCGAACATCGCTGAATCGGAGGAGTGTGGTATCTGCGGCGACCTGCAACGCGACTACACTCGAATTTGTGTAGTCGAAGAGCCGCTGGACGTTGTCGCTGTCGAAAGGGCACGGGTCTACTCAGGCAAGTACCACGTGCTGCATGGCGTCATTTCGCCGGTGAACGGGATCGGACCGAACGATCTGAAGCTTCGCGAGTTGCTTGAGCGACTGCGCGACGGCACGGTTACCGAGGTGATCGTTGCGACGAATCCGAACCTCGAGGGCGAGGCGACTGCGATGTACCTCCAGCAGCTGATAGGTCCGCTGGGCGTAAAAGTTACCCGCCTAGCCCGTGGACTGCCGAGTGGATCGGATATTGAATATGCCGACGATTCGACGCTTGCCCACGCACTGGAAAGTCGGTCAGAAATATCGGGCCAGCAGGACAGTTCGTCCGGGTAAGTGCTGGGGGCACATTTTCTGCGAGATCGGTTGAGTGTTGGCTGATTGGCATGGGTAGCTCCGCTATTCGCAACGGACGTGCTACACGTTGCAGTGTCAGTGCATTTCTCGAAGAGATTCGTCAGTTGTTACACGGTTTCTGCGGTGTGGAATGGCACTCGGCTGAGTGCTACACGGTAGCGAGATACCAGTTTCCGTGTAGGACGGTGTGCTGCATCCCGTCAGCAATCCAACGACCTGTCCTCGTCTCGACCGAAACGAGAGCGGAGATGTCTCAATTAAATGAGCTCATCTCGATCTATAGCTTTCGTCTGTGCACGCCACGCCACCACCACCACCACCCCCGAAGGTCTCTCCACT
>Ga0187827_10000100_pt1 | contig 130844 bp, 110 predicted proteins | sample ETNtaG_39_FD_167969 | JGI IMG/M metagenome (GOLD analysis project Ga0187827, IMG submission 167969) | Marine microbial and viral communities from oxygen minimum zone, Eastern Pacific Ocean - ETNP2014_SV_150_PacBio MetaG (Illumina Assembly) | ecosystem: Environmental > Aquatic > Marine >... | reverse complement strand
ACACATCGATCATCTTCGTACTCGACCTGCAGGAACGGTCCCAGCTGTCTTTCGATGCTGGCGTCCAGCTGCCCTGCCAACGGCGGCAGCTGCGGCGCTGTCTGCCGACGCCAGCGGTCGTTCAGCGGTCCCTTCCACGCGAGAATATAGTCGAGGCTGAATTCGCTCAGACGTACCTCGAGCGACTCTGGAATCGGCACCCCCGGCTGATCGAGGACGCCACAGTAGAGCGAGAAGTAGATCGACTTGCGGTACTCCCGTTCGTACTCATCTCTCACCCAGCGCGAGGCGTACGGGTTGTAGTACAACTTCACTGGGCAGTACAGGGGTGCGTAGTCGTACAGGCCGTATTCAGGGGGCACCGTCAGGAGAACCTCTGCGGATTCGGCATGTTCTGCCAGCCAGGTGTGGGCGCCATGGAAAGGCACCGAGTGATTGGCCTTCGGCAACTGTGGGGGAAACGTCGCGAAGCAGAAGCAGACGAAGACGGCGGCCAGCATCGGTCCGACGGCGGCGGGCGATCTCTGCAACGGTGTGCGTCGGACGAGCCAGATGAGCACGAACAGCACCGGCCAGAGCTGCAACAGAAGGCGGCTGTTGTCGTAGGGTGCCGTCGGCCATCCGGCCCGGGGAAGCAGGCGCAGGAAGTTTGTCTCAGGGAAGCTCACCATCCACAGCACACAGGCGACGGCGACGGTGACGACGGGGACCTCCCAGGGCCTCCAGCGCTCGCCGTGCTGGCGCTTGGGAACAGCATCGGCCAGCCAGGCGATGAGGGCGAGCAGTTCGAAGATCAGGAAGTAGTAGCGGTGAATGGCGACACCGTAGCCCTGGCCCAGGATGATCTGGACATTGGCGGCCAACGGCTCGACCGCCAGGATGCAGAGCAGCGACATGTCTGACCGCGTGAGGCTCTGTCCGCGGTGACGGATGAGTACGGCGAAGATGGCCGCCACCAGCAGCAGAACCGACAGCCACGACCCGCCCTCGACGCCGGCATCGAAGGCCAGCGCGTCCTGCATCCATCGGTTGTCCGCCGCCTGATGCATCAGCCCCAGCATGAGGGTCAGTCCGACGGCGGACGCCAGACTCGCCAGCCAAAGGACTCGTCCTGCATCGGGATCCTGTCGGCGCCAGCGACTCCAGAGCCAGGCGCACCAGGTCGTGATCGTGCAGAACACGGCATGGAAAGGGGACGCCAGCAGCACGACGGCAGCCGCCAGGGCTGTGAGCCCTTGGGTCTTGCCCTTCAGTACCCTGGGATTCAGGGCACAAGAGAGCCATACCGCCGACGCGGCCAGCGTGTCGATGGGGCGTGAAAAGCGCAGCAGCATGTGCTGCGCGCTGCCGTGCAGGAGCATCGTCCCGCACAACACACAGAGACTTGTCGCGGCAGCCGGGCCTTCGCGGCAGCCCCAGATGCGAACCAGACACTGCCAGATCACCAGCCACGCCAGAAACGGCGCCCCCACTTTCCATAGCGGCAGCAGCGTCAACACCGGCACGCCGAGCCAGCCGCCGATGGTTCCCACCAGAATGACCGTCGGGTAGGAGAGGAGCGGGTTGGTCTCCCCGGCATGTTCGGCGTAGAACGGGTTGGCGTCGGAACGAGGGGATTCGCCAGCGCCGTCGGCAATCACCCAGAAGGCGTACTCGTCATCGTGGGTGACCGTGTAGCGCCATGAACCCGACTGTTGCGCCACGCGTCCGTGCAGCAGCAGAAAGCCGAGAACGAACAGAAACAACCCTGCCAGAGCGATGCGGTATGTCTGCGAGAATCGGCCCATGAATGCCAAGATAGTCCGCAACGGTCGGGTTGCGCATGTGCTGAGGCGCCGGTATTTTTGGGGGATCAGGCTCCCATCGTCTAACGGTTAGGACACCAGGTTTTCATCCTGGCGACCGGGGTTCGACTCCCCGTGGGAGTACCATAATGACAAAAGGCCTCTTCCTCGAGAGGCCTTTTGCCGTTGTCTGGATGTCCCGCACTGTCAGCGCAGCAATAGCAGCTTTCGCTGGACGTCGCTGCCGTCACCGGTCTGCAGCCGATACACATAGACGCCGCTGGCCACCTCTTGCCCGGCGTCGTCCCGGCCGTCCCATGTGAGGGCATGATCGCCAGCGGCTTTGTCTCCGGTCCACAGATCCCGGATTCGCTGGCCGGTCAGGTCATAGACGTGTAGTGCCATCGTGCCGTCGACGACGGTGCGGAAGCGGATGACCGTGTTGCTGTTGAATGGGTTTGGCGCGTTCTGGGCCAGGCTGGGGCCACCGATCAGGCCCAGTTCCGTCGCACCGGGTGCACCGATGACGCGAACCCGCAGGTCGAGAATCCACTCGGGGAAGACCGTCGTGATCTGCTCGGCGGCGGCCATGGCGATGGTCAACCTGCCGTTGCTGACCGAGCTGTGCAGCGTGAAGTCCTCGCTCAGTGTGGTCGTGGAAACATCGAGGACCTGAATGACGGAGGGGTCGAAGAGCACTGAAACCACCAGCCCGGACATGCCGTCGACGAAGGTACCGCTGAGGGGGATCGTCAGTTCCTCCCCCGGACGGGCGGTGATACTGGTGAAACTCAATTGGTTATTCTGAGACTGAACTTCGGAGGCAAGCAGACACAGCAGTCCGCACAACGCCGCGATTCGGAGGCGCACGAGAGTCCTTCTTGTGTAGTGATTGCTGTGAGGACGCTGCGGGGAAGCAGACGGGGACCCCTGGCGGGGTATCCATGGATCCCAAGAAATCCGAAAAAAGGCAATACATAGCTGAAATCGACAACCCTCAGTCGCCGTGAAATCGGGCCGACCCCCCACGGGAGGGCCGGCCCGAAAACGCCCATGACGCCTGGACGAACACCGGGTCACGCGCTGACTTGCACCTCGATCTGTCTGGGCTTGGCAGCTTCAGCTTTGGGCACTGTGACCGTCAGGACGCCATCGCGATAGGCGGCGCCGATGCCTTCGGACTCAACCGCGGTCGGCAGATCGAAGGATCGGGTGAAGGAACCATAGGTGCGCTCCACGTGCCGCGCCGGGCCGTCATCCGACCCGGCGTTCTGCCGTCTCTCGCCCCGGATCGTCAGGCGACCGTCGTCGACTGTGACCTCCAGATCGTCTCGACTTATGCCGGGCAGATCGGCGGTTACGACGTATTCATCCTTGTTCTCGGCGATATCGACCGAAGGTCGCCAGGCAGCGGTACCGGTCGTGTCACCCCCTCTGCCGCCGTTGCCCCAGAAACTGTCGAACAAGCGGTCGGCGTCGCGGCCCAGATCGAAGATGTTGGCGGGTTGCCAGCGAACGAGTGCCATGTGGTAAATCCTCCTGTGAGGGTTTGAATGGTGTGTCGTTGCAGCCTTCGCCGAGTCCCATGGCAAAGGCCGTACCATTCTGTTCTCACAGGGAATCGAGGACCGTCATGCATGAGTCGTCTGCCACATTGGCACAAACATGGTGCCGGATCTGACTTTCTTCGCGATGCGTCTGCCGTATTGGCGGTTACTCCGAGGGTCGGTTCTTGCGTTCGAGAGATTCCCGCCGCCGGTGGGCCAACTCCCTCATGTCGATGGCCGGATCGAATTCATCGACGATCTCGGTGCCCAGGATCTCCTCGAGCACGTCCTCCAACGTAACCAGGCCAGCCAGGCCGCCGTACTCATCGATGGCCAGCACGAGATGTTGGCGGGTCTCCAGGAGTCGACGTAGCAGGCGGTCGACACTGAGCGACTCGGCGACAAAATCGACGGGGCGCATGAACTCTTCGAGTCGACGATCCCATTGAGCCTCGGCCATCGCCGTCAGGACATCACGGCGCAGCACCATACCCACCACGTCGTCCGCATCCCGATCATAGACCGGGACACGACTGTGGTTGAAGGCCACGGCGATCTCACCGGACTCCTTCAGTCCCCCCACCGTCTGGCCGACACTCAGTGAGGAGACGACCGTCCTCGGGGTCATGATGTCGCGTACATCGCGGGCTTCGAGGGAAAGGATATTCTCGATCACCGCCGCCTCCGCTGCTTCTAGAGTGCCCGCCTTGAGTCCGAGTCGGGCCATGACGGTAATCTCTTCTACTGACACGTCGGACTCGTCACCACCCCGGGCCAACAGTCTCGTGATCTGTCCGGTGAACCAGATCAGCGGTCGAAACAGCCACACCAGGCCCAGCAACGGCCGTGCGATCATGCTGGCCAGGCCGCGAGCGTAGACGACACCCACGGTTTTTGGAATCACTTCGGACAGGAGCAGAATCGCGCCTGTGAAGAAGACAGAGAACCAGATCAGGTTGTCGTCGCCGAGAACCTTGACTGCCGCGGCGCCGGCGACGGCTGCCCCGGCTGTGTTGGCGATGGTGTTCAGCGACAGGATCGCGGCGATGGGCCGATCCACCCGCTCGCGCAGAGAGCGCAGGATGCGGCCCGAGGTGCGTCCCGACTCGGCCATCGACTCGATGTGACCGATGGGGACGGAATAGAGCACGGCCTCGAAGAGGGAACACATGGCCGAGACACCGACGGCGAGACCGACGGCAACGGCGAGTTCGATCATCACTTCCTCCAGATGGGTACTTGGACAGTCTTTCGTGCGCCGGTCAGGGCGGTGGCCCGCAGCGCACAGGGCTACGATATTGAATCATCCGCGTACCTACAATCGACAGGAATGTCAGATGGCACAGCCGCTGTGAGAATCGCCACCTTTGCCGACGAGATCTGCCGCGAGGATCCGGCCCGAGCTCTGCTGCTGGCGGCGCGTTGGAATCTGGAGGCGGTAGAGGTCCGCTCGCTGCCGGGTGGCCGTTTTCCCCGGGTCAGCGACGATGCCCTCAGAGACGTGGGCCACATCGTCGCCGATTCCGGTCTTTCCGTCTCCGGCGTATCGCCGGGGTTGTTCAAGTGTGATGTCGGGGACCACCAGGTGGAGTCGGGCATCGCCGAACTCCTGCCTCGTGCCTGTGACTGGGCCCGCACCTGGGGTACGGAGCGTGTGTCCATCTTCGGCACGGGCCGTGGGGATGAGCCGCATGGCTCGGGCAGACTCCCGCCCGCCGTCGTCGACACGCTCGGGCGAATGTGTGATGTCGCTTCGAGGTCAGGCTGTCATCTCGTGCTCGAAAACGAGGCCGTCTGTTGGGGGGATACGGGTACGGAAGCCGCCGCGCTGATCCGCGCCGTGGGTGTCGACGGTCTGACGCTCTGCTGGGATCCCGGCAACTCGGCTCGCGCCGGCGCCGACGATCCACTGGCCGAGTACGGCAGCCTGGCCGATCTGGTCACCCATGTACATCTGAAGAACTTCGATCCTGATACCGACGCCTGGTCGCTGATGGACACCGGTGTCGTCGACTGGACAGGACAGTTTGGCGCTCTCCGTGCCGATGACTACTCCGGCTTCGTCGTCATCGAGACGCACACGTCCACTGAACCTGACGGTGTCGAACCGATGGTCGACGGAGGTGAGACCCTGAGCCCCCTCGAATCCAACTCCCTGCGCAACCTGCAGTACACTCGCTCCCTGCTGGGATGACAGTACCCGAGAGTCAGTCCCTGGCCACCCGAACCATTCGCGGTGTGTTCTGGACGGGATCTGCCTTCAGTCTGCAGATCGTGACGACCTTCGTGTTCTTCCGCTTTCTGACGCTCGAGCAGATGGGACAGTTCGGGTTGTCACTGATGGTGGTGATGTTTCTGGCCCTGTTGTGTGACCTGGGCCTTGGCAGTGCCCTGGTACAGGACCGCGACGCTGGCGAAGAGCACTTCAACGCCGCCTTCTGGATCTGCCTCGTCTTCGGCCTCATCACAACCTGCATCATCATCCTTTCTGCGTCGGCGGCAACCGACCTGTTGTCGCCAAAGGATCCCACCAAGTTCGAGCCGGTTCTGCGCGGTATGGTACTGCTCGTCCCCTTTGCCGCCGTTTCCGGTCTGTTTCGCGCCAGACTGCAGCGAGATCTACGCTGGCGGGCCATGGCCGCCGCGGAGATCGCCTCCTCTGTCCTTCATGCGATTACCGCCTTCGGCCTGCTGGCAGCCGGCTACGGAGTCATGAGCACCGTCCACAGTGCCGTCGCTCGTGAGGCCGCCCTGCTCGTCGGCCTGGCTTGGATGGCACGCTGGTTGCCCTCTCCGCGGATCCGACTGGATGCCGTACGTCGCATCCTCACCTTCGGCTTGAACCTGACCGGCTCGCGTTGCCTCAACTATGTCAACAGCAACCTGGCCAAGGGTGTGCTCTATGTTGCTCTTGGCGAGGCGGCCATTGCGGTGTACGACTTTGCCTACCGACTCACCTTGATGCCCCTCGTCCGCATCTCCACCGTCATCACCCGGGTCTTCTTTCCCACGTTCTCCGCCATCGGTAACGACGACGAACTACTGCGGCGCACCTATCTGCGATCGGTACAGGCGGTGGCCCTGGCCTACTGGCCAGCGCTGGCAGCCCTGTTCGTACTGGCTGAACCCGTGGCGTTGTTCGCCGACGCCGACATGGGACCGGCGATCTGGCCGCTTCGATTGCTGGCACTGGCGACGATCATCAAGGCGGTCGGTGCCGCCGTGGGTTCGGTGTTCCTCGCCAAGGGCCGAGCCAATTGGGCTCTCTACTGGTCGATCTTCAGTCTCATCATCCTCATCCCGGCGTTGAAGTGGGGCGGCACCCACGGTGTGGTGGGTGTATGCGCCGTCATCGCCCTCACCGCCGTGCTGTTCCTCGCCCTGTCCCAGCATCTGGCCAATCGGCTCATGGCGATCGGCTTCGGCACCTACCTGGCCGTTCTCTGGCGCCCCGCTCTGGTCACCGCGGCGACGGGGGTCACAGTGCTTGCTGTGTCACCGTGGCTGCCAACGCCCCCGTTGTTGGCCTGTGCCGCTGGTGGGAGTATAGCGGCCATCGCCTGGCTCGCCGCAATCCGCCTGTTCGCCTGGGACAGTGTTGCCGAAATGGTGCGCAGTGCCCGAGGCACAGCAGACGATCCGGGGCCATGATGAGTCATTGCAGCCGGCACCCTTTCCAATGTGCGGGATGCCCAGTACCTTTTCGGGCCAGACCCTTTCTGGGCAGCTCTGACGCTGCCCGTTTCGAGGAGCAGAACTGAACATGGATCCCCAGAACGGCCAGTCCGCCTCCGGCACTGCCCGACTCAAGACCGGTCTCGCCGAAATGCTCAAAGGTGGCGTCATCATGGACGTCACCGACGCCGACCAGGCCAGGATCGCCGAAGACGCAGGTGCCGTGGCCGTCATGGCCCTGGAACGCGTCCCCTCCGACATCCGCAAGGAAGGCGGTGTCGCCCGCATGTCGCCGGTGCGCAAGATGCGCGAGATCATGGAGACAGTGTCGATCCCGGTGATGGCAAAATGTCGTATCGGCCACTTCGCCGAAGCCCAGATTCTGCAGGCCCTCGGCGTCGATTACGTCGACGAAAGCGAGGTCCTCACCCCGGCTGATGAGGCGTTCCACGTCGACAAGTTCGCCTTCGACGTGCCTTTTGTCTGCGGCTGCCGCAACCTCGGCGAGGCGTTGCGCCGCATCGGTGAGGGTGCCGCCATGATCCGCACCAAGGGCGAAGCCGGCTCCGGCAACATCGTCGAGGCCGTGCGTCACATGCGTGCCCTGATGGACGGCATGCGCCGCCTCACGACCCTGGGTGCCGAACAGTTGATGACCGAAGCAAGGGACCTCGGGGCCCCGTACGACCTCGTGCGGATGATCGCCGAGAGCGGTCGGCTGCCCGTACCCAACTTCTCCGCCGGCGGCATCGCCACGCCCGCAGACGCCTCGCTCATGATGCAGCTGGGTGCCGAATCCGTCTTCGTCGGCTCCGGCATCTTCAAGTCGAGCGACCCGGCGAATCGGGCCCTGGCCATCGTCAAGGCCACGACGAACTACCAGGACCCCGACATCCTCGTGCAGGTCTCAGAGGAACTGGGCGAGGCCATGCCCGGCATCGAGATGGGTACCCTCGACGAGAGCGAGAAGCTGCAGACCCGCGGCTGGTAGGCGGAGTTCGATCAAGCCTCCGGTCGCCGCCCGGCTCGGTGCCAACGGCGGGAGGCAGTCAAGGAGACGTCCTTTCATCGGGGCGTCTCCTTCTTTCTTGGAATCCACAAAGGGAGCCAGGTACGGGTGAGTGATGCACGGACGCGGCCTGTGATCGGCACGCTGGCGATGCAGGGGGATTTCGCCGCTCACGCGGCGACGATGGAAGGGCTGGGCGTCGAAGTCAGGCCGATCCGCAAGGTTTCGCAGTTGGCGGAACTGGACGGCCTCGTCATCCCTGGCGGCGAGAGCACGACGCTGATCAAGCTCCTGGACGCTTTCGATTTCTGGGATCCCCTCCAGGTCTGGATCGATGCCGGCCACCCCGTCTTGGGGACATGTGCCGGTGCCATTCTGCTCGCTCGTGAAGTGCTCAACCCCTCACAGAAGAGCTTCGGCCTCATCGACATCACCGTCGAGCGCAACAGCTACGGCCGTCAGGCGGACAGCTTCGAGGGGTCTGGAACCTTCCGCCTGGACGGGGATCAGGACGAGAATGAGATCGAGATGGTCTTCATCCGCGCCCCTCGCATCACCCGCGTTGGCGACGGCGTCGAGACGTTGGGCGTATGCCGCGGCGACACCGTCGTTGCCCGGCAGGGTAACGTCATGGTCTGCACCTTCCATCCGGAGCTGAGTGCGGGATCGGCCGTACACGAGTTATTCCTCAGGATGGTACTTGCCGCACGGTAGATGTCTGGCCGACTCCCCTCCGCAGGACCTATTCGTCGACCCGCTCTCCCGCTTCTCCCATCTCTCCGACGATGAGTCGCAGATTTTCGGTGGCGATGGTGTGCTCCGGATCGAGGGCCAGAGCCTGTCGCATCTGCCGTGCTGCCGCCGCCGGCTCGTCGAGCTGGAAAAGGGCCATACCGAGATTGGTGTACAGATCGGCGCTGTGATAGCCGTTGTCGACACAGAGCTCGAATGCCGCGATCGCCTCGGCCCATCGCCGCTGACGCAGATGGACGATGCCCAGCCCCTCGTGGGCCCGCCAGAAGTGAGGCCTGACCCGCAGAAGCTCTTCGAAGTAGCGGCCTGCCTGCTCCACCTGCCCCATCTCGATCAGGGCCTTGCCGAGGTTGCCGTACACTTGCGCATCGCAGTGCGGCAGCTGTACAGCGGCAGCGAATTCGGCAATGGCCTCATCCAGCTGACCCCGGTCGAAGTAGGCACGACCGAGGTTGTTGCGGGCGCTGCAGTTGTCGGGAACCTTGGCGACGGTGTCGCGCCAGATCGTCAGGTCGCTGACGAACACCTCGTTGCGGCCCACGGTGACAGACAGCAAGGTGATGATGGCGAGACCGGCGCAGGCGAGTCGTACCCGACGTCGGCTCGTGGAGGGCAACAGATGGTCGAGCAGTACCACGACGACCACGACCACCGCCGCCAGGGGCAGGTGCATGCGGCGCTCAGCACCGATCTCAGTGACGATGGGAATGACACTCGAGCTGGGCGCCAGGATCAGGAAGAAGGCCGCCCCCGGGAAGCCCAGATCGGGCCGATGGCGCAGGGCCCACAGCGTCGCGCCGAGGAGCATGCCGATCACGAGGGCGGCGACGGCGAGATCGGCCGTGTCGAGCCCCGCATATCGACCGTAGTCGAGGATGAAATCGGCCGGCCAGAAGACGAGGGCCAGGTAGTGGGTGATCATCTCCAGCTGGGTGGCCCCGTACTGCCACCAGGCCAGCCCCAGGTCAAAGCCCACGGTCTGGTCGCGGGGACCGGACAGTACGATGGCGGCCAGGGGGAGCCAGCCGGCGGCCAGAGCGGCATAGAGTCGCCAGCGAAGCCGTATCAGCTGGCGCCAGTCGGGGTTCAGGTAGGCCCGGTCATAAAGCCCCACCAGGATGGGTGCGGAGGCCATGGCCTCCTTGCTCAGCATGCCGCAGACACAGCACAGGACCGCCACCGAGCTCCAGATCAACCGGTGTGGCGAGTCGAAGGCCACTGATGACGCGTAGAGCGTCAGCAGGAAGAACAGTCCCATCAGCAGCTCGGTGCGCTGTATGACGTAGGTGACGGCATCCACCTGCAGAGGATGCACCAGCCAGAGCGCTGCACTGATTGCCGCCAGTTCGACGGCGCGCCCACGTGACAGGCCGATCGACGGCAGGCTCAGCGTTCGCCGCAGCAGACGGAACAGGACCCATGCGGACAGAACGTGAACACCGAGGTTGAACAGGTGGTAGCCGGTGACGTCCAGCTCCCCCAGGGCGTAATTGAGTGCCAGAGACAGCCGCACCACGGGTCGGCCCGTCTCGGCGGTCTGTACCTGGTCACCATCGGCGCCGAAAGGCCACAGTTGGCGGATGTGCGGATTGTCGACAATGGCCGCCTCGTCGTCGTGCAGAAAGGGCACGTCGAGGCTGTTGTGGAAAGCGGCCAACCCGAGAACGCAGAGCAGCAGGAAGACGAGTGCCCGCGTACGGGCGTCGGCGGCGTCTGATTCTGTCAACGGGTTGATCGGAACGTCCTCTCGATCGGGTCCCGCCTATGATAGGCTACCATCGACGGAACCGCGATGCGAGAGGGTTGCTGCGGAGGGGTCAGAACTTCAGCTGCAGACGTGCCGTGAAGCGGTTGATGCTGATCGTGTCGTCGGCGAAGATGAAGTCATGCTGGTATTGCAGTCCGGCGCGCAGGTGCTCGGTGATGACCACCTCCGCCCCGACGCTGGGAGCGATGCCGAAGCGCGAGTCACCGACGTCCGGTGAGTACAGCTCGGCATCCAGACCCAGATGCCAGTTGAAGGGCTCGTAGCGCAGGATGTTGCGGATGCCGGCAGAATAGATGCTCGTCTTCTGGTCTCCGGCGATGTAGCCGTACCCCACATGTACGCCAAGCCAGTCTTCCATCAGGTATCCGACGTTGGCTCCGTACATCAGATCCGTCTGCGAGGTATTTCCCTCTCCCCCTTCCGGCTCGATGTCGACGGCAGCGGCCCCGAAGAAGGGCTCGATGAACACACTGCCGGGGGTGCCGTAGTGGGGGTATCCGCCGCGGCCCACTTCACTGCCCTCCGGACCATCGGTGCGATCAGAGGACGGTTCGGCGGCCTCTATGACTCCGGCGCAGCTGACGATCATTGAGACTGCGATCCAGGTTTTCATAGCCCGATGCTCTTCTTCTTGAAGGCCTTGGAGATCTCCTTGTGGTCCGTCCACACGATCTCCGTCGTCTCGATGTCGGTGAGCTCGAAGGTGGTCTTGTAGTACACCAGCTTGTCGTTGCCCACCCGCTGCACGTTGGAGGTGATCACCGTTCCCAGGAGGAATCTGGCGCCGCGCTGTTTCCCGGGGCCCGTCGCCTCATTCGGATCGACATAACCGGAGCCCTGGTACTCGTACTCCTTGGCGATCTCCTGGCGGGCCGCCTTGTCGAGAAAGGTGAACTCGCCGCTGTTGATCAGCGCCGTCTTCACGTGGTCGTAGAGGGCCTGCAGATCGATGTGCTCCGTCGTCCGGTTCTTCGGTGTCTCGAGGATGACGACCGGCTTGTCGAGAGCGTCACGCTGCTTCCAGGCAGCCAGAGACTCGACGATCTTCTTCGCCACCAACTGCATGTCGTTCTGGTTCCAGCGATCGTCCAGCATGGCGATCTGCTCTGGATCCTCGTAGGTACCCCGCGTGAAGGCCCGCGGCCCGGCGCAGGCTGACAGGCTGGCGACCGTGACGGCCAGCAGGGCCAGTTGAGTGGCTCGCCTTTTCATCGTTTCTCTCACTTTTCTCATCTGATGTATAGCTCCCTCCTCAGTCTTCAGTCCCACTCGCACTCCAAGTGCGAACGCTCGAGATGCCAGCGGTCTGCCAGCATCACGTCCTGCCGATGCAGCGCCTGCAGCGTGCACCGGCTCTGCAGCGAGCTGGCAGGATAGTCGAAGGTGAATTCCTGCGCCGCCTTGCGATCGGCTTCGGGGATGTCGGTGACGGTATAAATATCAGGACGGGTCGAGGTAAACACCAAGGCGCGCTTGCGGCCGTGCTCCTTCAGTGGCACGCGGGCCACGAAGCTGGCCCGGCGTACCGCCTTGGGCAGCAGCAGGTCGGTGTTGTCCACCTGCGTGCGGCCGGCCCGTCCAAGAGCCTGGCCCAGGTTGCCGAAGAACACGCGGTCACGCTCGCCGTCGGGAATGATGAGGTACAGATACCCCTTGCGCGCCGCCGCAGAGGGTGTCGCGTTCTTCCCCAACCCCTCGAAATCCATATGAATCACCAGATCGAGCCGGCGGTTCGGGGCCAGGGCGTGCAGAGACATGGCCTGGATCACCTGCTCTGACACCCCCGCCCGCTTGAGATGCACCATGGAAGCTACGGACGCGTCACAGCTGCATCGCCGCTCCTCGAGAGTCTTGATGATCGCGTCATCAGAGAACTCGGCCTCGTGGAGCTCGACGACCCCGTCCAGTGACAGGGGAAGCTGCGCCGAACGCTCATACAGCGGCGGCAGCGGTCCCCCCTCCCAGTCGACGATGTTGAATACCGCCCCCGCCGGCATGGCCCGCCCACCTTCAGCGCTGCCGATGGACTGGGCCGACAGCGGCACCGCCACTGCCAACAGCAGCGACAGTCCGATTGTGACTCTGTGCACCTTGCTCATGTTGTCTCTTGTCTCCTTGGTCTCAGCGGAAACTGCGCCAGCTGAGAAACAGGGGGCGATCTCCACTCTGATCGATGCCGGTGAAGGTGTGCTCGTCGATGACGGCTCCCCCTGCATTGATAAACTCCAGAACCACACGAGTCGTTCCCGCCGGCACCTCGGCACGGGCCATCCAGATCGTCTGTGGCAACGACACCCAGCTGCGCGTGTCGGCCGCTTCGGTGCCGACGCCGAAGAGGTTCACCAGGAGGCCGAGGAACTCGTTCTCGTCCTCCGCCTTCTCGGAAGCGATCCACTTGGCCAGGGCGCGGGCGCCACTGCGCAGCAGGATGGAATCCTCCTTCTCCTGCAACGACTTGGCCGCGATGGCGTCGAGGTTTTCCACCATCCATCCCGGGGCGACCCGGTCTCCGAGGCGGAGCCGTACGCCGGCCACCCGACTTCGTCCCGGCACGTGAACGGGAAGAGCGACCTTCAGCCAGTACTTCACCTTGCCCCGGTGGTACGGATGGTGATAACGCCTGACCATTCGGTCGGAGACGTGCCAGACATCGTAGGTCTTGTCATGCTCCATGATGGGCAGGCTGATCTCCTGCTGGCCCTTGCGGCCGACAAAGCCGCTCTCGGCAAAGACCGTCACCGTACCCGGACCTGGGGCGGGCACGGCGGACAGACCCGGATCGAGGCCCCAGCGCGTCTGGATATCGATCCACTCCTGGGCAAACCCCAGCAGCTGTGTGGACCGCTGCAGATCCGTCGCCATCGGTGCCGGAGGACGCAGGCCGAACTCGCTGTCGTAGGCGGCGTACCCCTTGGCGGCGTCCCGGTAGGAGATGTAGGCGTCGTTGACCTCCCCCTCGGCCTCAAACAGCTGCCCGGTGAGGTACTGCAGGAAGGCGTCGTTGCGGTAGCTGAGCTCGACCTCGGATGCTTCGGCGAAATCCGCCAGACGCAGGTTCGCCTTGCGGCATTCCACCAGGGCTCCCTGGGGATCGTCCAGGTGCAGGTAGTTGAGGGCGCGGTAGTAGTGGATAAGAACCCGCTCGAACTCCTCGCCGCTGTAGGCACGGATGGCGTCGTTGGTCAGCAGTGCGGCGATCTCGCGGCTCGCCGAACGCGTGTGGTGCTTGTCGATGAGCCGTTCGGCACGCTCGAACTGGGCGTTGGAGGCGGCCCAATCACCGGCGTAGTGCAGGATGAGTCCCTTCTCCAGGCGATATAGGAGCAGATTGGTGCTCCCCGCGGGCTTCTCCAGCTTCTCCAACGCCCCTGCCCAGTCGCGATTCTGCATACGTGAAAGGCTCTTGCCCATGTAGCGGGCGTAGCCGGCGGCACAGCCAGCCAGGCTGACAGCGACCAGCAGGGTCACCACCAGACTCGTGACCACCCGTCGTAGTGGCTTCCCGGGCCGATGGCTCCCTGTTTTGCCCCCCATTCCCTTCCCCTCCCCTTACAGCGCCATCCAGGCCAGGTACACGTCACTTGGAGTCGGCGGATCTGCCGGCAGGGGGAGCCTTTCGTGTTGTGAGTAGTAGCTCATCAGTACCGATTCTCCATCGGACGCCAGCGCCAGTCCGCAGTAGGAGCAGTCTCGGCCGCTGGGCACCGTCAGCAGGTGCCGCACTCGCGTCGGCTCGATCTCCCACACGCTCGTATGATGCCCTGCCGGGTCATGCTGTTCCCCGACGGACACAAACGTGTCGGCCGGCAGGTCGGTTTCCTGCGAGCGACCGGCAACGATCCAACGCCCGTCCGGCAGCTGTAGCACCACCGGCGCGTGGATCATCACCCCCAGATCGTGCCACTCCCACCGATCGTACGGTTCGCGGCTGACTCCCAGCCAGGAGTGATGGTCTGGCTCGAGGGTGCGCACGATGGTGTGCAACAGCCCCGGCTCCGGGGAATAGAGCACCGGCTCTCCTGGACCGCCCCCGGAGCGCATCTGCGTGACGAGACGCCAGTCGAACAGATCGTCGGAACGCAGCAGGTGCACGGTGCGCATGTCGCGGTCATCACGACGGCCGAAGTGATAGGCGGCACACCAGTAGGCACCGTCCGCCGCCAGCAGGCGCCACAGCCAGTAGTTGATCCCGTATATCTGTGTCGGCGTCGACCAGCAGGTGCCATCCCTTGATACCGACACGTGAGTGATGAGATCGTGCTCCACCGTTGTGCACGAAGCTGCCGTACGCCAGCGTGGCACCCACGTACCGAAGCTGACGGCAAGTCGATCTGCCGTGGGTAGCAGTTTGGCGTCGCGATCATCGCCGCCGGTGTCGAACCGGGCCACCTGCTCCCAGGAGACCAGATCAGCCGAGCGCAGGACGACCACGTCGCCGGGTGGCTCGATACCATGGCCCTGTGCCTGACGATACACGAGGTAGGTGTGATCACGCCACCGTGTCAGATCCGTGAAGGCGTTGTGGTAGCCGTCAGCGACGAGGCGCTGCAGTGATACGAGCTCAGCCATCGACGCTCTCTAGGCGGATCTCATCCCCCGCGGCCACGGTCGCCAGCACCCGGGCGTCCTCCTCCAGCCTCCCCAGGAGATTGACGTCGGACACGAGGCGACACTCATCGCCCTGCGAAGCAGGGGTGCGACCATAGGGCAGGGCGAGGGCTTTGCCCTCCACCCAGAAGCAGACGGTTCCGGGATCGACGACCTGACGGGCGTCAGCCTCCAGTGTGGCATCGACGCCGGTGTCGAAGTAGACCTCCTCGCCCCAGGTGTTGGCCCGGGCGGTCAGCGGCAGGGCCGCGAGCAATGCCCGGGTCGTCGGCGTATCCTCGAGCTTCGCGTGCGCCTGGCCGGCGGGCCAGTTGAGCCTGATTCGCATGATTCCGTCCTCTCCCGCTCCGGGTTGCCCCAAAATAGGCGCCACGCTACCCTTGCGCCCATGGATGAATCAAGAGCCATCGCCACCGCCGTCGTCGGTTACGGTTTCGCCGGCCGCAGTTTCCACTCCTACCTCGTCGGACTGGCGGCACCGGCGTTGGCCCTGAAGGGAGTCGTCTCCAGCCGGCCCGAGGCGCGCGCCGACATCACCGGCCGTCTCGGAGTCCACGCCTGGGAACGGTTCGAGGACGTCCTTGCAGACGAGGAGGTGGAACTCGTCGTGCTGGCCACGCCGAATGACGTACACGCGCCGCAGGCCATCGCCGCGCTGGAGGCGGGAAAGCATGTGGTCACCGACAAGCCGATGAGTCTCGACGGCGCCGAGGCAGATGCCATGCTGGCCGCGGCCGAGGCGTCGGGAAAGATGTTGAGCGTGTTCCAGAACCGGCGCTGGGACGGCGACTACCTGACGGTGAAGCAGCTGCTGGCCGACGGTGAGCTCGGCGAGTTGATCTACGCCCAGCTGGCCTGGGGTCAGTACGGGGCGCCCCGCTCCTGGCGTGGTGAGGCCCATCGCGGCGGCGGCAAGTTCGTCGATCTCGGGGCCCACATGATCGACCAGGCCCTGCAGCTGGTGCCGGCGCCGTTGCAGTCTGTCTACACCCGCTTCACCGATGCCGGACTGGCCAACGACGTGGAAGATCACGCCCACTGCGTGTTGTCCTTCGCCAACGGCGCCGAGATCCACGTGGTCACCTCGTCCATCGCCCGTGTGCAGATGCCGCGCTGGTACGTGCTGGGCACCGACGGCGCCTTCGTCAAGAACGGCCTCGATCCGCAGGAGCGAGCCATGATCGCCGGCAACATCGACGGCGCCAGTGAGCCGGACCGCGACAATTGGCCACGTCTGCGGCGCGAGGTGGCCGGCCGCTCCGCCGAGACGGTGTTCGACGGCGTGCCGGGACGCTGGCGCTGCTTCTACGAGAACGTCGCCGCCGCCATCGGCGGCCAGGCCGAGTTGGCCGTCACGCCGCAGAGCGTACGTACCGTGATGGGTGTGTTCGACGCGGCGCGTGAATCGGCGCGAACCGGACAGGCCGTCGACGTCAGCTCAACTTGAGCCGTCGTCGGGAAGTCAGCGGCGTCGAGGAATCGACCTTCGATGTCCGCAGCCGCGACCTCGACATCCCTTTTGACGAGTACACGCAGCGGCCCAAGTTTCCCGTCACCCTGGTGCTCGACAACCTGCGCTCCGCCTTCAACGTGGGTTCCATCTTTCGCACCGCTGACACGACTCGCCTGGAGCGGATCATCACCTGTGGCTACACCGCGCACCCGCCTCACCCCCGACTCGACAAGACGGCGCTGGGTACGATCGACTACGTGGACACAGCCCACACCGAGAGTACGGTGGAGACGGTAGCCGATCTGCAGTCGCAGGGAGTTGCGGTCTGGGCCCTGGAGACCACTTCAGACAGCCTTGCCTACACCGAGGTCGAGTATCCGCGGCCGGTGGCTCTGGTGTTGGGCAACGAGGCTCTGGGCGTGGAACGAGAAGTCCTCGACCTATGTGACAGAATGATCGAGGTGCCCGTCTTCGGCTACAAGAACTCGCTGAACGTGGCCTGTACCGCTGCTGTTGTCGTCTACGAAATCCTCCGTCAGTGGCGGTATGAGCCCGAGGAAGCCAGAAATTGAAACCAGACAGACCGAACCTGGTGTTCGTTTTTCCCGACGAATTCCGCTCGCAGGCCATCGGCCGCACGGGCCAGGACCCGGTACTGACCCCTCACCTGGATGCCTTTTCGCGGCAGAGCCTCGTGTTCACCGACGCGGTGAGCAATCGCCCCGTGTGCAGCCCGTACAGGGCCATGCTGTTGTCGGGCAGGTATCCCCATGCCAACGGCGTGCTGGGGAACGTCAACTCGTCGACCGTGCAGTACGACAACTTTCTTCGCCAGGAGGAGCGCTGTTTCTCGGATGTCCTGCACGAGGCAGGATATTGTCAGGGATACATCGGCAAGCTTCATCTGGACCCGCCGAACCGTCAGTCGCACTTCACCGAGGGTCCCAGGCAGGATGGTGTGGTGTGGGACGCCTACACGCCCCCCGGGCCGCGACGACACGGCTTCGACTTCTGGCATTCCTACGGCTGCTGTGACTGGCACAATCAGCCTCACTACTGGCATGGCGACGCGCGCATCGATCAGCGGCTCGAGGTCCACGAGTGGTCGACGAAACACGAGACCGATGTGGCCGTCGACTACATCGAAAACCGAACCGGATGGCGCGACCCGGACAAGCCTTTTTCCCTGTTCGTTTCCTACAACCCGCCGCACATGCCCTTCGACCAGGTGCCAGGCGAATATGTGGAACGATATGGGGATGCCTCCCACGGGGAATTGCTGACCCGAGCCAACGTGCCCACCGACGAGCGCGGTGACCGGGCAAGACGGGATGTGAAGAACTACTTCGCCATGGTCACCGGTGTCGATGAGAACTTTGGACGCATCCTCACAGCGTTGCGGGAACAGGACCTGGAGCAGAACACCATCGTCGTGTTCACCTCTGATCACGGCGAGATGATGGGCAGCCACGGGTTGATGGGAAAGAGCGTGTGGTACGAAGAGTCGATGGTGGTGCCGCTGATGGTACGCTGGCCGGGCCATATCGCTGCGGGAACGGACGATCTGTTGATCGGCACGGCTGATCTGACGACCTCGCTGCTGGCGTTGACCGGGCACCGGGACCGGATTCCCCAACTCATGCAGGGCCACGACTATTCGAGAGCCTTCCTAGGGGGCACCGTGGCGCGGCCGACGTCGGCCCTCTATCTGGAGACACATCCCGCCTGGCCGGAGGGGGGCCGCCGAGGCGTCAGGACACACCGGCACACGTACGTAGCAGAGCGGTCGAGGGATGGCGGTAAGAGAGAGATCCTGCACGACAATCGGGAGGATCCCTATCAACTCGCCGATATCTCCGCCGACTCGAATGAGCTCATCGCCGATCTGCGGGGAGAGATGGAGAATTGGCTGCGACAGACGGCCGATCCGTGGCTCGATTGAGAGTACGCTGTCGTCACCACCGGACGGTGTCTCAGCGAGCGTACGGATCCCCGCGGTACCGCCGCGCCTTCTTGTGGCTGGTGCCCTGCTCCGGCAGCTCCAGCACACGTGCGTAGCTCTGCCTGGCGTCCTCTTGCCGGCCGAGCTCATCGAAGGTCATTCCGAGATACAGATTCGCCAGGGCCGCGTATCCGTTCGTCTCCTGATCCTCGGGGTCGGGGCCCAGGGTGCGTGCCAGACTGTCAGCCGCCGAGAAGCTGCCCACCGCCGCCTCTCGACGTCGCTGGCGGAAGGCATTCTTGCCGATGTAGTACAGCGCTTCGATGTGGCCACGCTGGTGGTAGCCGGCCTGTCCGGCGCGGCTCCGCCTTGCCACCTCTTCGTATTGACCGATGCCCTGAACCCAGCGCCCCAGAGCGATGAGAGTACGCGCCCGGTAGCGATGGAACAGGGCGTTTTCCGGATACATCTCGTGCAGCTCCACCAGGTACGGCAGGGCGCCGGCGTCGTCCTCCTCGAACATGCGGTGAATCTGGGCCAGGAAGTAGATCGCCTCGACCCGGGCATAGCGGCCATCGCGGGCCACCTGCTGCAACTGCTGCAGCCCGAGTTCACGGTCGCCGTCAGCGAGGAAGAGCATGATGGGGCGGACGATGGGATGCCTCTCGGGGATAACCTCGGCGAAGTAGTTGTAGATGCCCTGGCCGAAGAGAATGTCCTTGTTCGTCGGCTCCAGTGCCCGGCTCTTCTTCAGCAGTGGCAGACAGCGCAGCCCGTCACGAGCAGCACGCACGAACTGGTGTCGATCGCCGCGCAGCCGGCCGCGAAAGCCGACGGCTCCACCCTTGAACAGAATGGCGTCGAAGTCGTCGGGATCCTGTGCCAGGCGGTTGTCGCAGACCTCGATACAGCGCTCCAGCAACCGGTAGAACGCCTCGTCGTGGGACCGATCCTCCAGGTCGATGAGTACTCGCCACCATCCGACCATGGCGAGGAAGAAGTGCCCCGCCGGGTTGGCCGGATCATCGGCGATGATGGCTTCGAAATAGCGGTCGGCTTCGACGAAGTGCAGCTGGTAGATGAGGTCGATGCCCTGCTGGATCCGCGGGTCGGTGCCGCCGCGCATGGTCAGACCTTCGGCACCGGCGGGTCCTGGTGGCAGCAGGCTGAGAAAGGCCACCAGAAGCGGCCATGCGAGGCGGATCATGGATGGGTACCTTGTGGAGTATGAAATTCGACCATGACATGATCGTACTCGGCGGCGGCTCCGGTGGCTACGCCGCAGCTCGCACCGCCCGTGACGCCGGCGCCGATGTCGCCATCGTCGACCCGGGCCCTTTGGGCGGATTGTGCATTCTGCGCGGCTGCATGCCGAGCAAAGCCATCCTGCGCTCTTCCGATATCATGTCCCTCATGCGCCGTGCCGGCGAATTCGGCCTGCGCACCGACGGCATAGGCGCTGACCTCGGTGCGATCATGGAACGCAAGGACCGGCTGATCCGCGAGTTCGCCGACTACCGCATCGAACAGTTGAGAGGGTTCACTCTCTACGAGGACTACGGCCGTTTCCTTTCCTCCCACCAGATCGACGTGGGCGGTCGCACGCTGTCGGCGCGCACCTTTGTCGTGGCCACCGGATCCGTCATCAGTCACGTGCCCATACCCGGTCTCGACGACGTGGGCTACATCACCAGCGACGAAGCCCTCGACCTGCGCCACCCTCCGGCCTCGATGCTCGTACTCGGCGCCGGTTCCGTCGCCTGTGAGCTGGCCCAGTTCTACGGTCGCATCGGCGTCGACGTAACCATCATCCAGCGCAGTCACCATATCCTGTCCGGCCTCGACGAAGATCTGGCCCGGCCGGTGGAGGCCCGGCTTCGGGAGGAGGGTTTCTCGCTGTTCACCGGAACTCAGTTGCACAGATTTGAACGCCGCGATAGCCTGAAGGTCGCCCACTTTTCACATGCAGGTGAAGAGAAAACTGCCGCTGCTGAGGCCGTGTTTCAAGCTCTCGGTCGACGGCCCAACACGACGAACCTCGGTCTCGACAGAGCGGGGGTCACCCTCGACCAACAGCGCATCTGTGTCGACGGCGAAATGCGCACCAGCCAGCCTCATATCTTCGCCGTGGGTGACGTCAACGGCGTTCACGAGATCGTCCATATCGCCGTTCTGCAGGGAGAGGCCGTCGGCTTCAATGCGACCCATCCCGACGAGCCACAACGGAATGTCGACGAACGCCTGACAGTAGAGGTGACCTTCACCGATCCCCAAGTGGCGACGGTGGGTCTCACCGAGCGACGTTGCCAGCAGCAGGACGTGCCCTATCTGGTGGCCAGCTATCCCTTCGACGATCACGGCAAGTCGATGTGCCTCGGCGAGACTCATGGCCTGGTGAAGATCCTGTGTCATCCACAGACGGGCGAGATTCTCGGCGCTGGTCTCTGCGGACCCGAGGTGGGCGAACTCGTGCACGAGCTGGCGGCCATCATGTACTTTCGAGGGTCCGTCCGTGATCTGGCCGCCATCCCCCACTACCACCCGACGCTGGCCGAGATCCTCACCTACCCCGCGGAGGAGCTCGCCGAAGCCGTGAACGATTAGTCTTCCCGCACTCACTCTTCCTCTTCGACGCCAACACCGATCAGTTCCACCCGTTGGCCCGGTTCAATCAGCCCCCCGCCGCGTAGTGCCACCACGCGTGAGACGTTGTCGCTAATCACATCCCGCACCTCGACAACGGGTGGATCGACGTGGGCGCTGCCGGATACGGTGAACCGGTAGCCCAGCCGCACGCCGTGAGTGTGTCCGAGATTGATGAAGACCTCGTCGCCGAACACGGACAGGATCTGTGGCTCCTCATCGAGGTCGGTCAATTCCCCTGGGCGCAGCAGTTGGTCCAGCTCGGTGGCCAGCTGCTGCAACGCCTGCACTGTCGCCTCCCCCAGAGCTGTGGCGCGAAACTCATCGCTGTCGAACCGCATGTGCTCGAGACGGTTGAACTGTTCATCCCCCTCGCGGGGCTTGCCGAGCAGGTCCAGGCCCAACCCTCTGTTCTGTGACTCCCTGGTGATCTGGACCGACCCGATCAGACCGAGGGGGGAGCCGCCGAACATCCGGGCACTCAGCTCGACGGTCCCGACATAAGACTTGTATCCGGCAACCAGAGGGTTGCCGACGTGCAGGCGCTCGAACTTGTAGGTGTGCAGAGCGCCGACGACGAGAAAGTCCGCCATCAGCATGTCGCTGAGTTCCTGCTGGTGGCTCTCAACCCAACGGTGATCGCGTCCCGCGACGGCCACCTCCACCGCCGCCGCCGGTACGACCCGGCAGATATCCCGTGCGGCCAGCAGGGGCTCCAGCATACGGGGAAGATCCCGGGGCAGGTCAAACACATCATCCCGAAACCCGGCATCCTCGTAGAACGGTGCCACCACAACCCAGGGCCGGTACGTGGCCTCGGCGCTGTCGCTGGCCGCAGTCTGGCGCGACTCGAGGTGTTCTGCCAGAACCGACGGGGCTGGTGCAGTGTACCTCTCGGCGGTCGGTGGTGTGAGTCGCCAGCCCATCGTCCCACAGGCCGTGAGTCCAACCACGAGGATGAGCCAGACAGGGAGCCGGGTGCGCACGGCCGCCGTCAATCGGCCAGAGCCACGAAGAGTGCACTCAGACCGGGCAAGTCGATCACGAGTGAATCCCCGGTCACAGCCATTGGTTCCTGCGTTACGGCGTCGGTAAACCGCCCGGCCCCCAGCTGTGCCGTGGCGAAGGCCGCCCTGCGGTTCGTCCCGCCGGTGTTCAGCAAGTAGAGCACGCGGTCCTCGCCGTACACCTTCATGTCCACCAGCAGGGCTTCCCCCGCTACGAGGCTCTGCCGCGATCCGTTCCACAGCGCCGGGTGTCGGGCACGGACCCGCATCAGGCTGGCTACGTACTCCCTCAGCTTTTCTGCGGCAGGCGGCAGGTTGGTGAAGCGACCGCTCGTGCGGGCCACGTGGTCATCACACTGGAACACCTCCCAGCACTTGTCCTCGACCCGGGCGGCGAATCCCGCTACCTCGTCGCCGGTCTCCTCCCCGTAATAGAAGGTGACGGGACCGGTGTAAGCCGCCAGGAAGGAATGTGCCGCCCGCAGGCGGGCCCAGTACTGGGCCGTGTCGGGACCGCCCAGTCCGGCGCGTTCGATGAGATCACCGAAGCGGAGCAGATCATGATTGGACAGCATCAGATTCGGCACGGCGTGAGGCGGGTAGGCGGCGTGGGTGGCGTACCCTGCGGCCAGGTGACTCGCCGGCAACCCGCCGCGGCCGCTCTCCTCCACGGCCAGGGTCTGTACGAGGCGGTAGCGCAAAGGAAAATCGAAAGCCGACAGCAGGGCCGGAGTACTGGCAGGTCCGTACGCGTCACGGGCGATCTCGGCTTCGCCGCGCCACACTTCGGCCACCATGTATCCGAGAGTTCCCCATTGGTTTCCCTCGAGGTCGCGCTGACGACAGTGTTGTTCGACAGCTTCCCGGATTCTGCGCCACATGGGGGGCGGCACCTGGTAGGCCTGATCGAGGCGCCAGCCGTCGATGTTCAGTTCGTCGATCCAGTGAAGAGCGACCTCGGTGTAGAAATCAAGGCTGCCCGGGTATTCCACAGGATTGGATGGCCCGGCCGGTACCCTGCCGGTGGGCGACGGTACCACGTCTCCCTTGTGATGACCGAAGACGCCGTCAAAGAAAACGTAGAGCCCGAGCGCGTGGGCCGCGTCGACCAGTCTCCGGGCATCCTCGAGGCTGCCGAACTCCGGATCGATGGAGAAGTAGTCGCGTGCAAAGTACCCTGTCGCATCGAGACGATCGTCCTCTTCAGCGTGGCGGTCACTGTCAAAAACGGGCGTCAGCCAGATGGCGTTGACACCGAGCTCGGCGATACGGGACAACTGTTGTGTGATGCCGCGCAGGTCGCCGAGATGGTGGCTCGGACCCCAGCCCGACCCGTAGCCGCGAGTGCTGTCGCCGTCGGCGTAGGCCTCCACCATGATCTGGTAGATGCGCAGTTGGTTGAAGCTGGTTCGACGATCCGAGTACTGCCACTGTCTCGTCGCGCAGGAGACACAGGCTACCGCCAGCAGTGCCGTGAGCAGGTTTCGTGTCAATCGTCAGCCTTTGACGGCGCCCGCCGTCAGACCGCTGATGAACTCGCGCTGCAGAAGAAAGAACAGCAGCATCACCGGCATCACCGCCAGCAGGGTGCCGGCCATCAGGGCGCCGTACTCCTGCGAGTACAGGCCTACCATCTGATTCAGCCCGATCGTCAAGGTGAATCGCTCCTGCGTCTGCAGGATGATCTGTGGCCACAGGAAGCTGTTCCACGAGGCCATGAAGGAGATCAGGCAGAAGGCGCCGATCATCGGCCTGGCCACCGGCAGCACTACGGTCCAGTAGAGGCGAAGTTCGCTGCACCCGTCGATGCGGGCCGCCTGCAGCAGGTCGTCGGGCAGCTCCAGCAGCGACTGCCGAAAAAGAAACATGCCGAAGACGCTGACGGCACTGGGGATGATCAGCCCCATGTAGGTATCGACGAGACCGAAACGGTAGATGAGCTCGTACATCGGCGCCATCAGCACCTGGGCGGGTATCGTCATCGTTGCCAGCATCAGCACCATGATCGGCTTCTTGCCGCGGAACTCGTACTTTGCCAGAGCGAAGCCTCCCATGGAAGCAAAGATGAGCTGCACCAGCACGGTGACGCCGGTGACGAACAAGCTGTTCATCAGAAAGCGCAGGAATGGGATTTCCGTAAAGAGCTGCCTGAAGTTGTAGCCCGACAGAGTCGGGGCGAAGAACAGGTAGCTGAACAGATCGTCCGGCCCCTTGAGGCTGGCCGCCAACAGCCAGACCATCGGCGTCAGCATCACCATCGCCGCCGCCACCAGCAGCGCGTAGACCACGGCCTTCGTGGCGCTCACGCGTCCGTCTTCCAACTGCCCGTCAGTCCCATCTGGACCAGGGAGATGACGAATACGCCAAGGGTGAGCATCCAGCCGATGGCCGAGGCAAAACCGAGATCGCCGAGGATCCAACCGTTCTGGTACAGGTACATCACAATGGTGAGTCCAGCGTTGTCGGGGCCTGCCGTACTCTCGAGCATGACGTAAGGCAACTCGAACAGCTGGAAAGAGCCGATCGTGCTCAGCACGATGACAAAAACTGCCACGGGTCGGATCCCCGGGACTGTGACGTGCAGAAACTTCTGCCACGGCGACGCACCGTCCACATCCGCAGCTTCGTACAGCTGCACGTCGATCGTCTGCAGCGCCGCCAGGAAGTAGATCATATTGAAGCCCACGTACATCCACAGCGATGTCAGCACGAGGGCGGGCATGACCAGCTCAGGTGAACCGAGCCACTTGGTGTCGATGGGAATCTCGAACAGGGCGTGCAGCACCCGATTCAGCAGACCGAACTTCGGGATGAAGATGACGGAGAACAGGACGGCGACAAAGACCTGACCCACAAGATTGGGTGAGAAGAATCCCAGGCGGAAGAAGTTGCGCCCGCGCAAACGGGCCTGGTTGAGCAGCATGGCGAGGCCGAGACTCAAGGGTAGCTGCAGAAATACCGAACAGCTGGCATAGATGACGGTGTTGTGGATGGCCGTATGGAAGTCGGGATCCTGCAGCAGGAACACGAAGTTGGCAAAGCCGACGAAAACCTGTGACTTGGGCCCGCTGGTGACGTAGAAGGCCAGGATCAGGCTGTTCACCAGGGGATAGAGCATGAAGATGAAGAAGACCAGCACGAAGGGCGCCACGAAGACATAGGGCGCATAGCGATGCTGCAACCTGAACACCGCAGACTTGAGTTCGCCAGCCCTCAAAATGGATTTCTCTCAACGTGCCGGCGCACTTCGTCAGCCGCCGCACCTAGACGGGTACGGGCGAAATCGCGCAGACCAGCGTCACCGTTCTCGCGATAGTAAGCGCCACAGGCTGCCACCACCTGTCCCATCTTCTCTACGGCTTTCTCGACGAAAGGACTGGTGTACCAGGGCGGCGTGTCGTCTGCCACGTCAGCGTAGAGTTTCCCCAGGGGCTGATTCGACCAATAGGGCCGCGGTTCGAGGAAGGCCGGCAGCAGCCAGGCGTCGCGCAGGGGCGGCAGGATATTGGTCTCGCGAAAACGTGCTGCCAGCTCCTCCGAGTCCAGGTACATGTGCTCGGCGACGGCCCAGGCCAGGTCCTTGTCCGCCGTCGCCTTGGTGATGCCCAGCATGGTGCCGCCGCGCACGCTCGTGCGCCGTCCGCCCGGTTCGAAAGCGGGCAAGGGCATCAGCGCCATCCTGCCTTCCATCCGAGGTACATCGATCTCGAGCAGCTTGGTGCGCCAGTCGGGGCACAGGAGCGTTACGAAGTAGCCCGTCTCGATGGCCTGGGTCAGGATCTTCGTCGAACCGAGGCTGGCACCGATCCGCGTCGGGCCAGCTGCCAGCGGCGTGAACCAGACCAGCGTCTCCAGAGCGATGTCGCTGTCCATCGTCAGATTGCCGTCGGCATCGAACAGCCCGCCTCCCCGTTGATAGAGGAAGACGTTGAACTCATCCGCCTTGGCATCGTTCAGCTCGATCATGTAGCGCTGGCCAGGCACGGTGAGGCGTCGGCCGACCTCTATGAAGTCATCCCACGTCTGCAGCTGCGTCGGATCGATACCCTCGGCCTCAAAGATGTCGCGCCGGTAGGCGAGCATGACGGGGTGCACGTCGTGGGGGATGCCGAAGATCCTGCCCCGGTTCCGGTACGGCGCCAGACGCGTCTCGACGATGCGCTCGCCAAATCCAGAGGACTCGAGGTAGGGGGTCAGGTCGATGAAGCCCACGTCGTCCACGGGGCCACGAAAGAAGCTGGCCGCCCGGTCGATACCCACTTCGACAAGGTCTGGTACATCCAGATCAGCCCAGAAGGCGGCGCGGAGGCGACGGGAGACGGCGTCGCCGTGTACCAGCTGGATCTCCAGACGAGTACCGGGGTGAGCCGCTTCGAAGGCCGGTGTACCCTCGACATATGCCAGGTAGTGATTCCGCGCGAAGGTCCACAGTCGGAGGGTGGAGTCCGGCGTTGCCACTGGATTGACCACCAGATAGACAGTGGCCAGCAGCGTTGTGATCAGGATGACCGTAGGAGCCTTGCCGAAGGGCAGGTACTCCGAGAGAGAGCGGTTCATGGGGGCAAATTACGAAACGGATACAGGGTACAACAGGATGATGCCGCCAGCAGGCGGCATCTATGCGGGTGGTTCGAGACCGTGATTCCGCATCTTCTGCAGCAGCGTCCAGCGACTGATACCCAGGTGCTCGGACATCCTGGTCTTGTTGCCGCCGAAGGTCGTCTGTGCGTCCTCGATCATCTCTCCTTCGAGCTCGCGCACCGCATCCGGCAGCGACCCGGAGCGGCGACGTCGGCGTGGACCCTTGTCGCTCACCTTCTCGGAGAGGGCCTCCAACTCGATGTCCTGTCCCGCCGAGGTCAGCACGAGGGCCCGCTCGGTCTCGTTCTCCAGCTCGCGCACGTTGCCGGGCCAGGTGTACTGGCTCAGGGCCTCCAAAGCTGCCGGTGCCAGCCGGGGGGCGGCACGGCCACTGCGCTCCGCGTGTTGCGTGAGAAAGTGCTGCGCCAGCAGCGGGATGTCTTCGCGGCGCTCCCGCACCGGTGGCAGTTCCACCGGGAATACACTGAGTCGGTAGTAGAGATCCTGACGAAACCGTCCGGCCGTGATCTCCTCCTGCAGGTCGCGATTTGTCGCGGCGATCACGCGGGCGTCGGTCTGCCTCGGCTCGCTCTCACCCACGCGCGTGATCTCTGCTTCCTGCAGCACGCGCAGCAGCTTTACCTGCATTCCGGGACTGGTTTCACCAATTTCATCGAGGAAGACGGTACCCCCCGACGCCGACTCGAACAGTCCCACACGGTCTTCGGTGGCGCCGGTGAAGGACCCTTTCCGGTGACCGAAGAGCTCGCTCTCCAGCAGGTTCTCCGCCAGGGCGCCACAGTTGACGGCGACGAAGCGTCCAACTGACCGGGGGCCATTGTAGTGGACACAACGGGCGATCGTCTCCTTGCCGGTGCCGGATTCACCTGTGAGCAGAATCGTCACATCGCTGGCGACGATCTTGTCGAGCACGGCGAACAGCCGCTGCATGGCAGCACTCCGGCCGATGACGTCATCGAACCGGTGCTGGGCGGCGATCTCCTCCTTGAGGCTGCAGCATTCCTGATCCATCCGCCGGATGCGCAGCATCGACTTCACCCGCGCCATCAGCTCCAGTGGCTCGAAGGGTTTGGTCACATACTCGTCAGCACCGGCCTCCAGGGCCTTGACCAGCGATTCGGTTTCGGTCTTGGCTGTCACCATGATCACCGGCACGAAGTCCCCATCCTGCATCTGTTTGATGCGTCCACAAGCCTCATAGCCGTCCATCCTCGGCATCATGATATCGAGCAGCACGAGGTCAGGTGAATTCTCCCGGACGCTGTCGACGGCATCGACACCATTGCTCGCCTCCAGCACTTGATGTCCCTCAGCCTGCAGGAACATGCGCAGCGCCTTCACGTTCGTCGGATGATCGTCGACGACGAGGATGCGGGCCGGTTGTGTATCAGACGTGGGCATCGCTGTCTCTTGCGGTGTGGCCGGCGCCGAGGGGAATGGTGAATGAGAACGTCGCGCCCTTGCCAGACTCACTGTCCACCCAGATCCGGCCGCCGTGCATCTCGACGAAGTGTCTGGCGATGGCCAACCCCAGTCCCGTGCCCTCGGCAGCGCGGGTATCGGAAGCGTCTACCTGGTGGAAGCTCTCGAAGATACGCTCCTGCTCACCGATGGGTATGCCGATGCCGCTGTCGGCAACCCAGAACAGGACCTGTTCCGGATCATGGCGCCGGACACCTGCCCTGACCGTGCCTTCGTTGGTGAACTTGATGGAGTTGCGCAGCAGGTTCAACAGCACATGCTGGGTCAGACGGCGCTCGTCGGCCTGGATTGTCGGCACATCCTCTTCGACGTCAGCCACCAGCTCCAACCCCTTCTCGGTGGCTGCGTACTCCACTCCCCGCACGGCATTCTCCAGACAGACATCCGGGGCGCACTCACTCAGCTGGAGCCGCATGGCCCCCGCCTCCAGCTTCGACAAGTCCATGATGTCGTCTATCAATGCCAGCAGCTGACCTCCGTTGCTGCTGATCTCTTCCACCACGTCCCGCATCTCAGGCCCGATCTCACCGACTTTCTCCTGCTGAATCAGAGCCGAGAAGCTGACGATGGCGTTCAGTGGAGTACGGATCTCATGGGACATGTTCGCCAGGAACGCGCTCTGGGCGATGCTTGCCCGCATCACTTCCTCGTTGGCCGCCCGCAACATCTCGGCCTGCTCCCGCAACTCCTGGTTCGACTCGTCCAACCGGCCGGAGGTCTGCCGCAGCTCCTCGTTGCTCGCCGACAGTGCCTCGTTGGCGTCCTGCGATTCGATGGACAGCTCGCTCACCCGGGCCAGCTGCTGCTCGAGCGTTCGGTTCGTGCTGGCGATATTGCGGGCCAGATAGACCGACATCGACGCCAGCGGCAACAGCACCCAGTAGAGGAGGGAGACCGCAATGGTCTCCTGTTCCAGGAGGGTGGAGATGTTGAAGGCGAAGACGGAGAATCCTATGCCGATGATCCAGGCGCCTTCTCGCTGCCTGTTGATGGCCACAATGATGAGGCGCAGCGTCTCCACGAGCACGCCGTAGCCGAGCAGACCAAAGACGAAGGGCACCAGGCCACGGAAGGGAGAGAAGATCTCGTAGTTGAGGCTGATCACGAGCAGCGTGAGGAAGGCGGCCAGACAACCCACGAGCATGTTGAAGAAGCGCGGCACCCTGTCCAGGAACAGCGAATAGAGAAACCGCAGCCCCAGCAGACCGATGATATCCACGGCCACCGTGGGGAGATTGGCGATGATCAGCGGATCGACGCCCTGTTCGAACTCGAGCTGCAGGCCGGTGAAGATCGCCGCTGCCACAGCCCCGGTGAACAGGGCATAGTAGAGGTTGGGCCGGGAGGTGGGATCGAACAGGAACAGCAGGACGTGCAGCAGCGTCACCGCTGCCAGCACGCCGGTAAAGAGCATGCGGTAGCCCACCGACTGTCGCGCCTCCACGAGAGTGCGCTCGATCTGTGCCTCGAACACGTCTCCACTCACGCCGAGCAGATCCTGCATCGAGTCGTCGGGCGAAGCGATGACGAGATCACCGAGGCGGGAGGAGTGCAGATATTTCCCCTGTTGCCGCCCCCACGCCACCCAGGACCGTGAGCCGTCCGCGTCGCGCTCCCAGATGGCCACATCGAAGCCCAGTACCATCTCGGGTGTGAGCTGCAGATCACCCCCAGTGGCGCGGTCGATATCGATACGATACTCGAAGTCATAGCCGTCGTCGCGCCAGCTCACAGCGGACCTGAATTCACTCATGTCGCCGGGGCCATAGACACCGCGACGCTCCCCCCACTGCTGGTACTGGGTGGGCCCGACACTCTCGTACAGATGTCGGGCCTCCAGGTAGACCTCGCAGCCATCCTGCGTGTCCCAGCCTCCCTCTCTTGGATTCCCGCGGACGACAGAGTTGTCCTGGGCCGAGACCGATATGTAGAGGGCGTTTTCCGCCTGGCTGTAGGCGACACGAAAGGTGGCCTGCAGGTCGTCGGCGCCATCGAGGGGCTCGCCGTCATCGACGTGGGTAAGGGTGTTGCTGGGGATGTCCGGGGGCCAGTCACCGGGATCGCCATCGATGACGATAGCGGCGCCACCGTCGCCGTCGAGGGGATGGGCGAAGGCGACCTTGCCGTTATGGGCTTCAGCGGCGGAAACGAGAAAAACCAGAGCGACCAGGATTGCCACTCGGGCGGGGCCTCGATTGATCGGTGATCTCAACGGGCTCCTGGGTGGTGAAGAGGCAGCCTACAGCAGATCCAGCAGCGGCGTAGCGTGTTTGCTCAACAGGAAGGCACCCAGACCGAACCAGGCGACGAAGGCGGCGACGGGAACGAGGATGCCGGAGAGGATCTGCTGTGTCTGGTTGGCACGCGGCGTTATCATGGTTCGGTCTCCCTAGATGGTTTGCTTTTCACCTCTTGAATTGCAAGGGGCGTGCCACCTCGGACCCGATTCCAGAACAATGACATAACACGTGTATTTACAATATGTTCATACTGGTCCTATAAGCCTGTCGTAGAATCCGGAGAATCGGCCAGTTCGTTGTCACTTCTCTTGAAATGAGTCCCGGCCGGGGCGATAACTACCTCATAAATCGCATAATAACAAAGTGTTGTGATACTGCCAAGAGACTTATCAGCAGGAATCGACCAGTGACTTCTCAGTCAGCGTGACTGCAGCCACTCAAGCGCGGCGATGACCCGGTCCTCGTCTGTCGAGGCGGTGGCGGGCAGTGGATGCAGCTCCCATTCGATTGTGAGCTCCAGGCTCTCACCAATCGCCAGTGGCACGAGCGGGCTCAGCAGTTCCAGTTCGGTGTAGTCGGTGCTGGTATAGACCTCGGCACTCAAGCCGCCGTCGGGATAGGGCTGCGTCGCGTCCCGGCGGTAGAACTCGGCGACGACGACGTTGTCGACGATTCCGGCGAGCCAGCGGTCGCTGTCGACGCCCGCCTTCTGCGAGTCCTGCGGGTGCGGGGTGAACCGGCCGATGTCCCCGTCAACGACGAAGCTGACCGGGCTCGTGTCGTCCCAGAGGCGGTAGCGGTCGGCCAGCCCGCTGTGCGGATTGAGCGGCATCAGTGTCACCTGGGGTGGCCGGATCTGGGTCACGTTCCAGATCGTGTAGCGCAGCGGCTCCAGGTCGGCGTGCCGCGCTGCCTGCACCTTTTCCAGACGCTGGGAGATATGCAGACGCGTGCCAGATTCTGCCAGCCAGATGTCCCGGATGACACGGGCACCATTGGCAGGACTCAAGGGACTGGTGATCCGCACGCCCTGCACGAGCCTGTCGACTTGCTGGGGGCTGCCGTCGAACCAATGGTCGGGCGGCCAGCTGTGGTCGTTGATGGCCTCGAAGTCGTCCTGCTCGTTCGACCAGACCTTGTCGCCGCCGAAGTTCTGCCAGGCCAGTCCCTCTTCCTCTGCAGGTGGGGGTCCATCGGCGGGCAACACCTGTCCGAGGAGCTCCGGGTTGTTCCACAGGATGTTCTCGCCGTCGGCCAGTCCGTAGTGCATGATCCTGCCGATCTGCGGCACGACGACAACACGAGCGTCGCCGTTGGTGATCTCCCAGGCACCTTCCCAGCCCCGATATTCCGTCTGTTGCACTGTCACGTCGGCGTGAGTCGCTGACCCCAGGGACAGGACCAGACACACGCATGAGGTTGTGAGTCGATTCATCGGTTTCTCCTGGCAGGTCATTCGGTTGGTACGAAGTCAATTCCCGTGATCTGGCGCAGTGCCTGGCGGGCGGCCTCTCCATCGGGATCGCGGGAGCGGGCCATCAGGTCGATGAGGGCCTCCTTTGCTTCGGTGGCCCCCAGACGTCCAAGAGCCAGCGCCGCCTCCTCGCGTACGGCTCCGGTGCTGTCGTTCAGGGCCTCGATCAGGGCCGGCACGGCGGACGCACCGATGCGGGACAGCAATTGCACAACAAGGTAGCGCAAACCGGGATCCGGGTCGCCGGTCAGGTGCCGCAGATGCGGCTCGAGTCCGCCCGGAGCAAACTTGACGAGGGCCAGCAACCCCTGTTTGCGCACGTCGGGATGCCAGTCCTCCAGGGCGTGCTCGTACACCGACACATCGGCATGTCGTAGCGTCGCCAGGCCCTGTACTGCCGACAGCCGCACCGTGACTTCGGTCTCGGTCTTCACCGCCTCGATCAACGGTCCGATGGCGCGGTCATCCCCCAGCTTGCCGAGGGCCTCTGCCGCCGCCTGCCTCAGTGGGGATGCCGATGCCTCCTGCAGTTGAGTGATCAAGGGCACCACGGCCCGGGGATCGCCGATTTTGCCCAGCAGCTGGGTGGCGATGAATCTGCGGTTGCCGGAGCCGGAATCCACCACCGCGATCAGCGCCGGAGCCGCGGCTTTACCCTTGAGCAACAGCCGGTACGCCGCCGACTGTCGTACCCCCGGATCGGGCGAGTCAAGATCCGCCAGGTGCTCGTCGATAGAGCCACAGGCCAGAAGGCATGTCGCCAGAGCGGCCAACCGGCCGAAGATCGTGATGTCGGCGACGCGGGTCACGGCTGCCTCACCAGAAGCGTCTGGTCCGATGACGGCGTGCGGACGACAGTCGACCCGCCGCCGGGCCAGTGGACCCGCAGCGAATCGACCCCCTCGGAACCCAGACCGAAGTGGACACGGGGATCGTGACTGGCCAGGTAGCTGCCTCCGGAGGAACGCTCGCGCACCATGCGCCGGCCCGCCGACCACAGCTCCACACGGGTGCCGATGCCGTCGCGGTTGGCGGCCTCTCCGTGCAGCCGGATGGACAGCCAGTGGTTGTGGTTGCCGCCGTCGTTCCGCAGCAGGGATACGGGTCCGTTGTTGTTGGTCACCAGCAGATCGATGTCGCCATCATCGTCGTAGTCGGCGGAGGCGAGTCCCCGGCTGACACCCTGTTGCCTTGTGTCTTCGCCGGCCCGGGCGGAGATGTCGACGAAAAGTCCGGCATCGTTGCGCAGCAGTTGGTTGGCCATGGCATACGAGAGACTTCGCTCGATATCGCCGATGTTGTGCATCACGTGACCATTGGCGCAGTAGATGTCCACATCTCCGTCGTTGTCGAAATCGATGAAGCGGGTGCCGAAGCCCAGAGGCAACAACGACGCGCTGACGAGTCCGGCGCCAGCGGTCACGTCCTGAAAGAAGCCTTGCTCAAGGCCACGATAGAGGGTGTACGTCTCATAGGAGAAGTTGGTGACGAAGAGATCGGCGCGGCCATCACCGTCGAAGTCGGAAAAGTCCACACCCATGCCGGCTTCGACCTCGCCGCCGCCGTTGTGGCTGACACCGGCGATCAGGGCTGACTCGCGATAGCTGCCCCCCTCGTTGATGTACAGGTGGTTCGGCGTCTCGTCATTGGCGACATAGATCTCCAGATCGCCATCGCTGTCGATATCGGCTGTGGCCACACCCAGACCCTTGCCGAGAGGCGGCGGGGAGCCGAGCGCCAGATCCGCCACCTCGGCGAAACGCCCTTCGCCGTCGTTGTGATACAACCGGTCGACGACGGCGTCGTACCGGCCGGGGTCGCAGTAGACGAGGTGACCGCGATCGAAACAGTCCTCGTGGTCTGACAGGTGCCAGTCGATGTAGTTGGTCACGTAAAGATCGAGTTGGCCGTCATTGTCGTAGTCGAGCCAGGCGGCGCTGGTTCCCCAGAGCGAATCGCCGACGCCCGCGGCGCTTGTGGCCTCGTGGAACACGCCGGACTCGTTCCGGAACAGCCGGTTGACCCCGAAGTTGGTGACGTACAGATCGCTGTCACCATCGTTGTCATAGTCGGCGACGGCCAGACCCATGCCGTAACTCGTGTCGCCGATACCGGTGATGGTGGTGACATCCTCGAAGTGACCGGAACTGTTGCGGAAAAGCTTGTTCACGGGAGCAGGCCCGGGCGGCGTCCCCGGCAGAGGGGAGCCATTGATCAGATAGATGTCGAGATCCCCGTCGCTGTCGTGGTCGATAAATCCGCCTCCTGAGCCAACGGTTTCGACGTAGAACAGAGTACCACTGCCGCCGTGGGTGTGGGTGAAGTCCAGGCCCTGCTGCCGGGCGACCTCGGTGTAGACCACGGTGGTCGTGGTCTCAGGCTGGGCACCCGAGGGAGCCGCCGCCGTCAGCCACAGGATGAGGGCGGTCATCCACGTCGTCCGGCGGCCTCGTATCACGGGACGTCGCCTTCCACCAACTCCACCACCGATCCGGCCGCCAGATTGGTACGCAGATCGATCGTGCCGGCCGGCCAGCGCACCTCGAGGGTATCGACCGCCGTCGCCCCTCCGAGGCCGAGCTCGATCTGCAGGCTGTTGCTCGAGCCGAAGCCACCGCCGCTGGCAACCACGGCGTATCGCGCCCTGCCTTCGACAACCGCGCGCACTCGGGCACCGATGCCATCCCGGTTGCTGTCGACACCTCGCAGTCTCACGGTCAACCAGTTTATCCCCTCAGCATCGTTGCGCAGCAACCGGTTCGGACCGATGTCACCGGGATAGGCCCCACCTACCGGAACATAGATCTCCTGACTGCCGTTGCCGTCAATGTCAGCGAAGGTGACGCCGTGACCCCTGGCCAGCTGCATCCAGTCGATGGTCGGCGCCACATCGGCGAAGCGCCCATCACCGAGATTGAGCAGCAGGGCATCCGGTTCCAGCCGGGTTATTTCCACACCGCCGTTGGCCAGGTAGATATCGACGTATCCATCCCCGTTGATGTCACCGAAGTTGGCGCCGGACGTTCCCCAGGATTGACCGAGGCCGGCTTGATAGGTCCTGTCCTCGAAGCTGCCATCGCCGCGATTCCAGTACAGGGCGGGCCGATTCCGATCCCGTTGCGTTCTGCCATGCAGGCGACTGACGACGGCTGTCGTCAGATCGCTCATCTCGCTGCAGAACAGATCCAGCCGACCGTCGTTGTCGTAGTCGAGAAAGAACGTGAAGTGGGCACCCAGAGGCGTCTGCGTGTGTGTTTCGCTGGTGACGTCGGTGAACTGTACAGCCTTGTGGTTTGAGTCGTTTCGATAGAAAGCGTTCAGCGTGTTAGCATTGGCCAGGTACAGATCGAGATCGCCATCGTTGTCATAATCACCCAGCGTGCTGCCCACGGTACGGCCTGGCACGATACCGGAGGCCTTCGTCTCGTCGAGGAAGCCCCCCTGACCATCGGCCAGATACACGCGATTCGCCGAGCCGTCACCGTCGACGCCATTGGCGACGATCAGGTCGAGATGACCGTCGTTGTCGAGGTCACCCCAGACGGCACTCAGGCTGGAGCCGTCACCGGCCACGCCGGCCTGCTCGGCAACATCCTCGAAGCGCAGCCAGCCCGAGCTGTCGGCGCCGTCGTTGCGCAGCAACACGTTCGGCGCCGACCCGTACCAGCCATCCCTGGTGATGAACAGATCGCCGTCACCATCGTTGTCGTAGTCGGCCGTCAGGGCGCCGATGCCGGACAGGCCGGACAGACCCAGTTCCGGTGCGCGATCCGTGAACCTCTGTCCCGCAGGTCCCGATGAGTTCTCGTAGAAGGCTGTACCGCCGAACCGCCCGAGAGCGAACAGGTCGAGATCACCATCCCCCTCGGCGTCCAGCCAGGCGCTGCCGTATCCGGCATCGACGGCGCCGACGCCGTAGCTGGCAGCTACCTCGCGCAGAGCCAGCGAGCGGGTGGAGACGGGAGGTCCACCCACGGGATGTATCCACAGGGAGGAGTCGACGGCGGCGGGATAGGCTCCCAGCTGTTGAGCCGCCAGCCACAGGTTCCATTTCGCCAGCTGACTTCTGGGATTCACCTCCGCCATCCGTGTGAAGACCCTGACTGACTCTGCGTATTCTGCCAGTCGGTAGTGGAGGTGCCCGAGCTGATAGCTGGTGGCGTAGTGGTCGGGCCGCTGGCGCAGCAGTTCAGCGAAGAGGCCCCGCGCCCCCGGCCAGTCGCCGAGATACATGGCGACCTGGCCGCGTAGAAACATGGCCTGATGGTCGTCCGCATCGAGTGTCAGAGCGCGATCCAGAGCCTGTGCGGCGGCGTCCAGGTCCATCTGCCGACCCGGGACCACCAGCTGTTGCGCCAGCCCGGTGTACGCCGCCTGGGTTTTCGGTTCCAGGTCGATCACCTGCCGCAGAGACTCGATCGCACCGGAGCGATCACCCATGGCCGAGCGCACCTGGGCGTATTCGAAGAACGCCTCGATCCGGCGCGGGTACATGGCCATGGTCCCGACGAGCAGGGCCTCGGCTGAGGTGAAGCGGCGGAACTGGTGATGCACGCGGCTGAGGGCGATGCGGGTAGCGTAGTGCGTGCTGTCCAGACTCAGGGCCTGGTTGAGATCTCGCTCAGCTGCCTGCATGCGACGGCCGCGCAGGTGGACCTGTGATGCCTGGTACAGACTGTCCGCCCGTGCCGCGGGGGACTCGGCCCGGAGCCCGGCCGGGAGCAGGAAGAGGAGGGTGAGAAGGATCAGCATGGGAAGGGACGCAGAAGCCCCCGCCGAATCAGGATTCGGCGGGGGCTTGAATGCTACAGCGTTGGTCGGGCAGAGGCTCAGCTAGCGAGCCACGCCGGCCTTGATCTGACCCCACGTCGAAGCTTCGACGGCGGTCGGAGGTGCTCCGAGACCGAAGACACGCGGATCGTAGATCGTGTGGTGCTTCTGCCACGACGCCGGTGTATTCCAGGCGTTGTTGGCGCTCTCGTCTGAGGCCCAGAAGAGCTGGCCCTGACGACCACCGGAGGGATCGTCGCCGTCATTGAGCACGTACGTGACGGGATTGATCATACCGATCTGCGGCGTAAAGACACCCACCAGCGAGGGATCGAACTGCATACCCACGTGCGGCAGACCGGCCTCGATGGCCCAGTCGCCGTCGCCCAGGTCGACGGTCAGCACTTCGAGACCGGCATCTCCGAGGGGACGATTGGGAACACCTGCCTCATCGGCGGCGCTGCCATCGTAGGAGTGACTGCGCTGCGAGTTGTCGAAGGCGTTGGCGGCGATCACCAGCTGCCAATCCGGCTCGGCCAGATGTGGATCACTCTCGTTGCCGAACTGGCTGGCCGGGTGACGCAGGTCGCTCGGACGCATGTCGTAGTAGCCGATGTACATCTCGACGGCGTCGCCCTGCCAGACATCACCAGAACCGGTCTCGTTGACGTTGATCAGCGCGTCATCGGTGACGGACGTGGCGAAGTAGACGTTGTCCTCGTCGACACCCATGGCCATGCGACCGGAGAAGTCGTCGGCGTTGTCGATCTCGCCGCCGAAGAAGTTGTCCGGGTTCTCAGGACTGACCTCGACGAAATCGAAGGCCCACTCACTGAGGGACCCATCGATGAACGGAGCATCGAGGAACCAGTAGAAGGGCTGTGACCATTCACGCGAACCCGAGGTGCCGGAGGTCGTGGCGTTGACACCGGCCTCGACGGCGCTGGAGCCGCCGGCGGTGACGGCGTAGAACAGGTCCACGTCACCGACCTGGTCGGCGAAGGGGGTCTGGATGGGATACTCGTAGGCCTGCTGGCCGACGGGAACCCCGGTGCCGATGCGATAGACGTTGGCGGCGCCCACATCTGTGATCGCGGCCTCCGACACGTACACATCGTAACTGCCGGCAGAACCGTCCGTCCACAGGACCGTGTGCACGTAGTTCACGTCGGCCACGACCTGGCCTTCGGCCATGGGACGTTCGACGTTGCCGGTGTTCTCTACGGCGATCTCGCTCTGCGCGAAGACCACCGCAGGGGTGAGGGCGAGCATGGCCGCCCCGAGCAGTTTGTTCCTCATGAGTTTCCTCCTCTAGGGGAATAGAAGCGTAAAAATACGGCCTTGTGGATGATTGTCAAACAATCTCTGAACCTATCTCTGCGCCGTCGCTGGCAGCACCCAGGTGCGCTGGCGGGCGGCTCGTTCTTCTTCGCCCTCCAGCCGGCGCTTGTCGATGCGGCGGTCGAAGCGGAATGTGAGATCCGTCGTCTTACTGGGGTTGTTTGACTCGTCAAACTGCAGGGCGAGGTCGGTGACGAGCAGCTCGATGGTCGTCACGTCCGGATGGAGCGACTCGAAGACGATGAAGCCGCTGTAGTCGTCTCCCTTGAACACCTGCTGGTCGCCCCGGTAGAGCTCCTCTCGGATAATTCCCATCCGTTGATCAAATCGATACTGCTCGTTGCCTCCGGGACCGCGGGTCAGCGTGTAGTAATCCTCCAGGCTGTTTTCCGAGTCTTCCCGATTGATGCCGAAAAACTGCAGGTACTCGCCCTGTCCCGTACGCAGCACGACGCCGTTGGGCGGCAACTCGACTTTTGGCAGCACGGGATTGAAGACCTCCACCTCGAACACGGTGAACCGGCTGGGGGTATAGCCCAGTGACGGATCCCGCCAGTTGCCGTAGGTGAAGGGATTGGCCGAGAAGCGATCCTGATACGACACATCCGAGTAGCGTTCGTTCAGTTCGTTGTCGGACAGGTTGCGCACCGTGATGCGCAGGCCCTCCTCGTCGAAGGTGATCGAACCGTCGGCGTTGACCGCGTAGGCGGCATCACCGTCGGCGTTGGGGACGAGCAGCGATGTGTACTCGTAGACGGGGGGCAGGAATCCCTGCAAGGTGCCGCCGATGCATCCCATCAGCAGGATGGCTGGCATCAGGAGCGCCGCCCAAACACGTGACCTCATGCGATATCTCTCCGTTCTGTCCTACTGGGCCGCCGCAAGGATCTGCTCGCCGACGAAGATCTGGAAGAAGCTGCGGACGAAGCCGCCCGACTCCAGGCTCTTGTCGTCAAATTCCTTGCGGGTGTACTGGATGCCGGTTACGAGGAAGATGTTGAAGCCGCCGCTGACGCCTTTCATCTTCAGCTGCGCCAGGTACGTCTCGGACTTGAAGTCGCGAATCTCGTTGTCGCGATCGACGAACCTTTCCTTGAAGAAGGGAAAGCCCTCGATACCCAGTTCGAGATTCGTCAGGCTCGTCAGGTGGAAGCCCCCCATCAGGATGGGCACCAGCTCGGTTACATCGCGACCACTGGGCAGGCCGCCCGGTCCGGTTCCCAGTTGTTCGTCCTGCCGCAGATAGACGTGTTTCAGCCGCGGTTGCAGGCTGATTCCTTGCCACTGCCACGTGTAGTCGATCTTGTTGACCAGGGCCCACGTGCTGAGGGTTTCGCTCTCCTGGGACAATCCGGCACCGAAGGTGGCGGCGTTCTTGCTGTTGATCTCGTAGCGCAGATTGTTGTGCAGGTTCAGGCCGCGCAGGGGTTGTAAGTGCGTGCCCACGTATCCCCGGTTCAGGTTGCTGTCCCGCATGTGCAGACGATCCTCGACGAAGATCGACGAATAGAGTCCGTCCACGTCGGCAATGTTCTGGTCGAGGATGTAGGTGTAGGTGTGGTTGGGGATGTCATCTTCGACCCGTTTGAACTCGTGCTCCCACTGCAGCCGGGCCCGGCCCGGATACACGCGGCGGTAGTGGGCGGCGACGTAATCGGCGTCACTGCTCGCCGAGCCGGCGATCTGCGCCACCCGCATGCGCCCCAGGCGCAGGCCGAGGCCGCGTACCGGTAGATCCAGGTCGACGAAGATGTGGTTGCCGCGTTCGTCCTTGTAATAGGGATAGTCGGGCAGTGAATCGTCCTCGAAGTAATCGAGCACACCGTTGTGGTTGTAGTCGTCGCCCCAATAAAACGTCTGCTCTTCCTGCTCGTATTTGAAGAAGGGCTCGGCAAAGTCGGGGATGCTGTTGCGGTTCCGGTTGTAGTCGGGGGTTCCGTCCTGATCCAGGTCCCATCCCGGGTAGACACCTGATTCGTTCGGCTGCGTCCGGATGCGGAAGGGCGCGTCGTTCTGACCCTGATCGAGGAACTGGTCGTCGTCGTCGTTGTCGTCGACCAGGCCCCAGGACATGCTGCGTTTTTCGTTGCCCGTGCTGTACACGTTCGGCTGGATCTCGTTGAAGTAGAAGTCGTACGAATTGCCGTCGAAGTTGCGATCGATGACGTCGGCGTTGCCGAAGGCGACATGCTCTCCCTGCCGGAAGTTCCGGTCATCCAGAGCGTAACTCTGATACCGGGGGCTGATGCTGAAGAACTCGCCGCCGAGAACGTGGCTCCGCCACCCCTGTGTGCCACGGGCAAAGAAGGCGTTGCCAGCGTAGCGGCTGCGTGTCCCGATCTGTTCCTCGGGGAACTGCAGATAGGCCAGAGAGCGGGCAAACTCCCAGTCGATGATGGCCGTACCCAGGGACAGCTTGCCATTGAGGCCCATCACGTTCAGGGCCGTAGCCAGACCGTGGTCGAAGGACACGCCACGGGCCGCGCCGGAGCCGTCCCCCTCCGCCCGCTGGCGGATCAACAGCGGCGAGCGCCGGATCCGCTCCGTGACCGAGACGAGATCCGTCGCCCGGTGCACCTGCCGCATACCCAGCTGGTAATCGTCGCCGACGATGGAGGTCGTGTTCACGCCGACGGCGGAGTTGGGTACGGAAACCACCTGTTCCAGGTATTCACTTCCCGTGACCACCCAGTGACCGTCCTGCCGTCCCACACCATCGGTGACGAAGACCACCGGCTGGATGCCATCGACGACCCGATTGACCCTGGCATCGTTGCGCAGTGTCATTCGCGCGGAGCCGCCGTAGACGCTGGCGCCGCTGGTGATACCGCGGCTGTCGTCGCTGACGCGGACGACGACGGAGTCGGGATTCATCTGCCTGGGAATCGTACCGCGCCAGTAGTTGCCGTCCTCCTGCAGACTGTCAAAGCGGTGATGGTTGACCAGGGTTGCACCGAAGTCGATGGCCCCCTGGAGAAAACGGCCATGCCAGTGACCGCCCGTCAACAGGGTGCCCTGGTCGCGGACCACATCGCCGATGTCAACGAGTCGGATCCGCAGCCGCGGATCGGAGGACCTCGTGCTCAGGATCGTCAGTTCGTGATTCTGCCCGATGATGGCGTCGGCGCGGATCCCGTTGAAGCGCGCCTTGTCAAAGGTCAGTGACGTGAAGGTCGAGCGGATCGAGCTGCCCATCATGAAGCGAAGGGCGCCGGCGCTGAACTCCTCCTTGGCGACGATGATGCCGTTGTGGCGACCCTGCAGATTGCCTGAGCGATTCCACGAGCTGCTGTAATTAGGCGCCCTCGTGCGATCTTCCGTCCAGCTGAACATGGTTGCCGAACCGGCCAGCCATGGCTCGCCGAGTTGGTCGTATGTTGCCAGCCAGTCGAAACCGGATCCCCGTTCCCGGTACCGGGTCCAGCCCATGTTGTTGTAGTCGAGACCCGTATTCGGCCGCAACAGGAAGCGGCTGCGCGGCGTCCAGCCCTGTTCGAACGTACTCAGCTGAGCGGGCTCTTCGTAGAGTCCGTAGCGGTACTGCGCCTGTCCGGGCAGAGGCACGAACTGCGCCAGAGCCAGAGTCAGCCATCCCGTCCGCAGCAGGGCGAACCGTATGTCTTTCAGCCCTTTCACTAGCGGACGATCTCCATAACACGATTGGTGATGGAGCCTTCCTGCGTCAGGGCGAAGACGATGGTGTTGACCCCGAACTGCAGGTGGCGCGTGTTGTCGGAATACAGACTCTTGTCGTTGCGGTAGCCGAGATTCTCCCAGGCCGTGCCGATGTTCTGATACGTGATGATACAGGCGAGCCGCTCGTCGATCTCGAGACCCATCAGGTAGTCGACGTTGTTGCGCCCTTCACCGGAGTTGTCACCGCCGATTCCGGGTCCGCCGAGCAGGGCTCGGGGTGGGCCGTCAAAGTCGAAGAAGGTGTGGAAGATGGGGTGATCGTTCGGTAGCCTCCTGAACTTGGCGCGCCGGCCGACGGTGGCCAGGGCATCCCGCACCATGAGTCGGATGAAGCTGTCTTCATTGCCACCCACTGTCTGGCCCGCGTCGGCCAGCAGGAAGCCGCCGTTCTCGAGGTATTTCCCGAGATTGGACAACTCACCCTCCGTCAGCGTGAAGCGAACGGCGGGGATGAAGACCCAGGGCGTCTCCAGCAGATCCTTCGAACTGAGAGGCATACGCGAGGAGAAGTCGGCCTGGATGTCGGTGAACTCGTTCATCGAGTCCACCAGGTTCTGCACCGCGTGCGGGTTCTGCAGCATGCTCGTGCCGCTGTCACCGGAGCGGACGAAGCCGACGATGTTCGCTTCCACCATGCGCGCCGAGTAGGCCTGGGCGATGTGGAAGTAGCCGGTGATGTTGCGCTTGTCGTTCGGGTCCTGGATGACCATGGCCTGGAACTTGCCCGTGTCGAGAAAATCCAGATCCAGCAACTGCTCACGCATGTCGATCTTGTTGTCCGGCTCCTTGGAGGTCGTCACACCGATGTCGGTCGAGCGGGCGCCGAGATCGATGGATACCAGGTCGGAACCGGTGTCGAGCGTGACCTGCGGGGCCGCCATGGAACGCAACGAGATACCCCCCACCGCCGTGTTTGTCAGTCTCGTCTGACGCGCCTGCAGCTTGACCTGCTGCCGAACCATCTTGCGCTGGCGGGGCTTCGGCTTCTTGCGCATCTCCATCGGCTTGGTCAGCCGCGGCTGGCGCTGGACGAAGCGTGTCGTCAAGGGTCGCTGCGCCTCCTCGTCCCCGGAGTCGATCTCCTGGAGCATGAAGGCCAGATGTCCGATGAGGGCCAGGGCGAAACAGGCCCCGGTGATCTTCAGCCCCTTGTTGAGAAGCCGACCCAGATCAACGTCTGCGGCGGGACCCCTGAATCGGTTGCTTACGGCCATGACGGACTCCTCACGGTGACCGGTGCGGGCTGCACTGGGTCGCGCACCATGTCAACTGTCCTTCTCGGTCTGCTCGACGGCGAGAGAGATCGTCTCGATACCGATGTTCTTGGCGATCTCCATGATGTCGAGGGTATGCACATGCTGTGACTTCTGGTCAGCTTTGATGATCAGAGTGACGGCCCGGGTGCGGTTCTTCTCCTGCATCAGGATGCTGGCCAGCGACGGCTTGGTGACGACCTTGCCGTTGAGCTCCATCTTGCCATCCTCACCGACGGCCAGAAACAGCTTTGTCTCTCTGATCTTCTGCCAGTTGCTCGCTTCGGGCAGCTCGATCTTCAAGCCGGCGGCGGAGGTGAAGACCGTGGTCACCATGAAGAAGATCAAGAGCAGAAAGACGCAGTCGATCAACGGCGTCAGGTTCAGCTCCACTTCGTCTTTGTCTTCGAAACCCTCGGCCATACCTACCTCGCGCAGCGGATTCCTGTGTGATTGGTACGTGTCGACTCGGCGAGAAACCCACGGGCGGAGCCGCGCACGCTCAGGGCGCCATCCGCCCAGCTGCCGCCACGAATCACGCGTTGCGCCTCATCGTCACCACTCGGGGCTGCGGCCTGAGGGTTGGGCACCACGACACTGGCCAGGTTCACCGCAGGGAAGGCCGAGTTGCTCTGCTTGGCCCCCTCCACGTCGCGAATGATCGTCGTGATGTTGCGGTCGACCTCGCGACCGAGATTCGTCATGAGACGCTCATCGAAGGCGTCCGCCGTCCACTCCCACACATTGCCGGCCATATCGTGAGCCCCGAAACGGCTCGTCCCGGACGGGTAGCTGCCCACCGCCACGGTATGCCGCACATTGCCGGAGATCTCGCCACCGAAGTTGAGTTGCGCGGCATCGGGCGCCTCGGTTCCCCATGGATAGTTGGCTGCGGCTGACTCGGCCACTACGTCCGCCAGCAAGGCCAGAACCTCGGCCTCAAAGACATCGCCCGCGCCTGAGTCACGCAACTCCGTCCTGTTGCCAGCCGCGTCAAAGGCACTGCGGTAGCTGTTGACAATGGTGGTCAGACGCTGGTCAGACGCTGAGACATCGACACCACGGGCGGCGTACTCCCATTCGAATTCTGTGGGCAGGCGTTTGCCCTGGGCGGCGCAGTAGTCGGCTGCGTCCTGCCAGGCGACGCCCACCACGGGCTGCAGGTCATCGCTGAAGCCGGCCAGATCATCGAAGTCATGAACTCGTCCATCCGTCGCCAGAAACTGTCGGTACTCGCCGTTGGTCACTTCGTAGCGGTCGATCTCGAAGGCATCGATGGAAAGCAGGAGACCGGGCGCCTCGAGGGCCAGGCGAACATCCTCGGAAGCGCGGTCAATATCGATGCCGATGGCGGTGACGGCTGCCGGGATGCTGATCATAGCGCCCAGATCGGCGACAGGTGCATCGGAGGCACTTACGGTGACCACTGTCAGACTTGACACCCAGTTGTTGCCATTCGAATCCCCCACCCAGAGGAGGAATGGGAAAACCCCCACCTCACTCGCGGTGAACGTCGTGGAAACCTGCCCGGTGGAGTTCAGAGCGATTCGCGAGGAGATACTCTCCCACTCGTAACTCGCACTCCCGCCGCTCACCGTGGAGCCGCTGCCATCCAGCGTCACCGTTGCGCCGACCAGGACGGACTGGTCCGGCCCTGCATCGGGACGCAGGCCGCTGGCCACGTTGGCAGAGATCGAATCATCCGTGCCGCAGGAGACCAGACCGGCGGCGATGAGCGCAGCCGTGGCGTATGTGAGCAGGCGTCCTGTCATTGTTCTCGGGCGAAGGCAATGCCCTCGAGGCCCTGGGCCCGGGCGATGTCGACCACCATGGCTACCGTGTTGTGTACGGTTGTGGGGTGGGCCTGGAGGATCATGTTCTCTGTTTCGAGCTGCTCTTTCAGTCGTTTCAGCTCTTCCGGCAGATCGTCGAGCGCCACGGCCTCGCCATTGAGCTCCATCAGCCCATCCTCTTCGATGATGAGGTTGATGTCCTTGCCCGGTTTGCTCTCCGCCGTCGAGTCCTTCGGCATGTCGACATTGAGCCCCTTCGAAGTGATGAACACCGTCGTCACCATGAAGAAGATCAGCAGCATGAAGACACAGTCCACCAACGGCGTCAGATCCACATCCTCGTCCTTCAGGAGGGTGCGGGACTCCTCCAACTCTCGTTTCAGGCGTTTGCTCTTCGGCATGGCTCGATCAGGAGGCGGAGTGGGTCTTGATCAGCGTGTTGCCGAAGGCGTGAAAATAGAGTTCGGCCCGTTCCACAATCGCCTCTGCCCGTGTCGCCAGGTAGCGATAGAAGATCAGCGACGGGATGGCGATGATGAGGCCCCCGGCGGTCGTCAGCAGGGCGACGGAGATACCCGAAGCCACAACCTGTGGATCCCCGGTGCCGGCGCGGGCGATCGACTCGAAGGCGGTGATCATGCCCAGAATCGTGCCCAGCAGTCCCAACAGGGGCGCCACGGTGGCAATGGTCGAAAGGACCAGCAGAAACCGGCCCAGGTACTTGCGTGAGCTGGCCGTCGTCGTCATCACCAGCTCATCGCGCATGTCATCGGCGTCGCGTTCCTCCAGGACCAGCACATCAAACCGCTTCATCAGTGCGAGGAAGACGTAGTTGACGAAGCCGCGGCCCTGGGCGCAGTGTTCGGCCGCCGCTTTCTCGCCGCTCTGCTTGACGATCTGCTCGACCTCGTTGAGGGCACGCTCGATCTCGTCCTCACCGGGTGCACGGTGGAGGACGATCAGACGCTCCATCAGGACGGTGAGGGCCACCACCGACATCACGACAAGGACCCACATTACCTCGCCGCCGCTTTGAATGATCTCGCTCATGTTCACCGCTCTCCTTGAAGTGTCGGAGCCGCGCGGTGTCGCGGCGCCGATTGCGGACTACAGTCTGTTGGTGACGATCCAATTCAGGTGCTCCTGGGCAAAGACCACCGCAGCAGCACTTTCCGAGACACCTTCATAATCGGACACGAGGACACCGTAGACACGGGAGGCGTCCTTCCACTGCCGCAGGTTTTCGTAGCTCATGCCCAGATTGGCCAGGGCACCGGCTCGGGTTTCCGTCTTCTCAAAGCCCTGTACCACGTCCTCCAGAGCGACGGCGGCACGGGCGTAATCTTCGGCGTCGAACAGGGCCATGGCTTCTTCATACCTGAGGTAGGCCTTGATCTCAGCCAGCTCTGTCATGAGCGCCTCGGCTTCCGGCACCAGCTCTGACTCCGGGTACCTTTCGATCACGCTCCCGTATGCCGTCTCCGCCTGCTCGTAATCCTTGTTATTGAAGTAGTGATCACCCAGGGTGAACTGCACGCTGGCCGCCAGCGGACTCTCAGGGTAATCGCGCAGCAGTTCCTGGAACTGCAGAATGGCCGCCTCGGGGCGCTCACCCTCGAAATGACACCAGCCCAGGTTGTAGCTGGAATTGTCCACGAATTCGGAGGCCGAGTAGTCGGCCAGCACGGAGGTGTAGGCCACGGCAGCGTCGTCGAAGCGCCCCAGGTTGAACAGGTTCTCGCCTCTCTGAAACAGGGCCTCAGCTGCGACCTCGCTGTCAGGCCAGCGGGCCGCCAGGCGGCCGAACCAGTCAGCGGCCTCGCTGAAGTTGGTTTCCTGCAGATTGGCGTAGGCGAGGAAGTAGTGCGCGTTTTCGAGGTTTGAGTTGGCGTTGAATTCCTCCACGAACGACTCCAGCAGGCCGATGACTTCCTCGTTCTGCCCGAGGGAGAAGGTTGCCACAGCACGACCAAAGAGAAGATCTGCCCGCAGGGCGCCTCGAGGGAACTGACGCAGTGCCCGGGCAAATGTGTCCCGCGCCTCCTGGGGACGGTCGGTGCGCGTGTACACGTCACCGATGACGAAGTAGGCGCGCTCTTTCAGCAGGTAGCCGCGCTCGCCGGCAGAGTCTTCGAACTCGGCCGTGAGCAGCGATTGGCAGGTCTCGATGGTCTCTTCGTACTTGCCCAGGCTGTAGTGCAGTTCGGCCAGCAGGAGGGTGAACTCTGCCCGTTCTCTCGGGCTCTGGCTGGCGGCGATAATTTCCCGGTAGTCCTCGATGGCCTCCTCCCGGCGGCCCATCTGCATGTAGCACTGCCCCAGTAGTCGGTGCGCCTGATCCTTGAGGTTGGCCGCCGGCGACAGAGCCAGCAGGCGTTCTAGATCGACAACGGCCGACTCGAGATCCTTGCGGGAGTAGTTGGCGGTGCCCCGCCCCAGCAACGCCCCCTGGGTGATGGCACCGGGGGTCTCGGCATCACTGATCTCGATGGTCGTCGAAAAGGCCTCGACCGATTCGTCCAGCCGGCCCTGCTCGAAAGACACGCGTCCGAGGATGTACGTCAGCGCCGCAGGCAGCTCTTGCTGACCGTGTGCGAGACGGGCTCGTTCCAGATAGGTCTCGGCCCTCTCCAGATCACCGAGGCGCAACAGGTAGTCGCCTCCGGCCAGACCCGCTTTGCGCCAGATGTCAGCTTCCGGTGGAATTCGATCGAAGGCGGCAACGGCGAGGTCCGAGTGCTCAGCGTCACGATGCACGACGGCCAGCTCGAACAGAGCGCGCGGTACATCCCTGGACTCCGGGAAGCGTCGCACGAACTCCTCGTACGTGCTCACCGACGACCCGTACTCCTTCTGCAGGTAGAGCGATCGGCCCGACTGCAGCAATGCTCTGGAAACGAGATCCTGGCGCTGGGCGAACTCGGTGGTCACGCGGCCGAACAGTGCCAGCGCCTGTTGCAGATCGTCATTGCCGCCGCGACGCTGTGCCGCCAGCCCGGCACCGAAGAGGCTTTCGCCCATCAGCGATGTCGTCGGCGTCTCGGTGATGACGGTTTCGTACGCGTCCTGAGCCCGCCGGAAGGCCGGCTCTGCGTCCTCTCCTTTCAGGCGTGCTGCCTCGGCCATCTCGAACAGGCTCTGGGCCGCCAGGAAACGGGCCCGGTCTATGGAGACACCACCCTCGCGGGCCAGGTCGCCGTAGGCCGTGATGTAGTTCTCGTACTCCGTCGTCGCCTCGGAGAACCGGCGCGCCTCATAATAGGAGCGGGCGATTCGGGCCTGCATGCGCGCCCGGAAGCCGGGAGAGGAGACCTCATCGATCGACCGGCGATAGACCTGAATGCCGCCGTCCAGGTCCTGCTGCGCGAAGTAGGCCTCACCGATCTTGACGTACGCCTCTTCGACGAGATCACGCTCCTGCGAGTAGTCGGTGATCACCCGTCGGTAGGCGGCCGAGGCGCCTTCCACGTCTCCTTCTGCTGTATAGGAGTCACCGATCAGCAGCTGCGCCTTGGCCACCAGCTCGACGGCCGTCTCCTTGACGACGCCGCTGAGTTTGGAGGCTTCCAGCTTGACGCGATCGGCTTCGCTCAGGTCGGTGAAGTCGTACTTGTCGACGAGTCGACCCATGGCGGACCGGGCCTCGGCGTACTTCTGCTGTTCGAAGTAGCTCTTGCCGACCTGGAACTGGGCCCGGTCGATGCGGTAGTCGGCGGCGGTTCCGAGCTGATCGAGGCGCTCGAAGGCGGCGATGGCCTCGGAGAACTGGCCGAGGCTGAAGTGAGCCCAGCCCAATTCATAGAGCGCCTCGTCGACGTAGTCGCTTTCCGGGAAGCTGTCGATCAGCACGCCCGCCTCCTCGATCACCCCCTCATAGTTGGACGACTGGAAGTTCGTCTTCACCAGCTGATACTGTGACAACACCCGAATCTCGAGCAGATCCGTCGACTGTGATGCTTCGCGATAGTAATGGGCGGCACGTTTGAAGTTCTCGCCGGCGGAGCGGCGCAGGCTGTCGGCTCGCGCCTCCCGACGCTCCTGTCCGGCCTTCTTCAACTGGTCCACCGCCAGGCTGCGGTGGGAGTTGGCCAGCTGGAAGGTTGCCGCCACCTTCACCGGGAAGCTCAGATCGCCCACCTGGATGAGCACGCGGGTCTCGTCGACGAAGCGGCTGTCCTCAGATTGCTCAACGACGAGGAACTTCTCGATGGCCTGCTCGTAGTCTTCGATGACGTAGAAGCGTTGACCTCGGTCGAAGGCGATCTTCAGCGTCTCGTCCGAGGGCACAAAGCTGCTGATGGCGATACTCGTCGCCAACAACGCTCCGATGAGGGATGTCAGTAGCATGTGTGCCTTGTCCCTCCCCTACCTGACCTTGCCGACGCCGGCGACCATGCGCACGAAGTAGCGCACGTAACTCTCGTCGGAGCGACCCTTCAGGTCGAAGTCCTGCAGTCTGTACTCGGCGCCGACCTCGGTGCCGACCTTGTAACCGCCGAAGTCTGACTGATTGTAGTAGGTGATCAGGTACGTGCGGTGATTGCTGTCGTTGTCGCCATCACGGTAATCGATGCGACGGTCGTTGAGCAGCGGCAGCCCCTGGGCGCCAAGGCGAATCGTCGTACGCGTCGTCAGGTGATAGTCGGCACGAAGGATCGGGGCCAGCAGCAGCCCTTCGACGATCGGCAGGGGCACGCTGTCCCGCTCGCGCTTCATGTACTGCACCTTGAAGCGCGGCATCAGCGTCCAGCGACCCAGCTTGCGGACATACCCCCCCTTGGCCAGAAATCCGATGAAGTCGTAGGCATCTTTCGGGCGCCTCGTGCCGTCCACCAGGGTCACGGCGTTCTGCGAGTTTGTCTCGTAGCGTGCCTTGGCGTTGAACTGCCAGGCAACGTTCGGTCGGTACTTGGCGTGCCACAGACCGCGATGCACGAAACTATCGCGGTATTCGATCTCGTCCGGGAAGAAGAACTGGAATGGGATCAGCCGCCCCTGGGTCTGTTCCCGCAGCACGAAGTCGAAGTACGGATTGCTGATGTCATCCTTGACCGACTTGCTCTCGTGATCGGCCCGCACCCACAGGGTCGGCGTCAGTTGCCGTTGGGCAGATATGCGTCCGTAGTCCACCTCGTTGCCGCCACTGCCGGCCACCTGGTCGACATCGTAGCGTCCGAGGATCACACTGACGTCGTGCTGTGGCTCGAACTCGATGACGGCATGGAACCCGCGCTCGTCCTTGTAATACGGATAGTTGGGCTGGTCGTCGTCCTCCCAGGCATCGAGGACAAAGTTGTTGTTGAAGTCATCTCCCCAGTAAAATTCCCGGGGATCGGTGAAGTACATGAGGAAGGCTTCTTCAGAATCGGCCGACTGGTTGCGATTGCGGTTGTTGTCGGCGTAGCCATCCACGTCATCATCGAAGAACGGGTAGATGCCGGCATCCGACTCCAGGTACTTGATCCGACGGCCGGCGATATCCCAGTCCTGCACCCAGTCATCCGGCCACTGGTCCATGTCGTCGTTGTCGTCGACGAGGGCGTAGATCGGTGTGTTGGTCGAACTGCCGCCCTCGGTCACATCGGTGCCGATGGGGTCCTGGCGAGCCACATTGAAGAAGTACTTCGTACCCAGGGTCCGGATGTGCTCGTTCTCGAGCTCTACACCGTCCGTCGACAGGTCGCCGCTCATCTCGGCGTTCTCACGCGCCTGCGACTTGTGCTGGAAACCGCCGAATGCGGGACCGATATGAAAGGCCTCGAGTCCGAGAGACAGGCCAGGAAGCTCGCGTGAGACCGTCACGTATCCCGCCATCTCGTCCTGATCGCTGCGGCTGCCGTGCTCGGAGGCAAACTGGAAGAAGTCGGAACTGCGGGCGATCTCGCCGTTGACATCGAACCCCTTCAGCCGCAGCCTGGCATTCAACCCGACGACATCCTGACCCGTCTGCATGCCGTGCTCGAAGACGACGCGGCGACGATTCGACAGGTCGACGACGTTGTCGTCGGCTCGACGGACGATCAGAAAATTGGTCTCCCGCCGATTGTTCCGACCTCTCGAGTCGCGGTACAGATGATCCTGCCGAATCAGGATGCGATAATCGTTGGCCACGATGGTCGAGAACTCTACGCCGTGCGTGCTGTCGGGGACCTCATACACATATTCGATGAAGTTCGGGATGTTCTGATTGTCCCGATTGACGAAAGTGCCACTCGCCTCCACGTGTCGCGCGGCATCGATCACGCCGTCAGAGCGCTCTATATCGTCTATCTCGAGCTCCTCGAAACGCTCCTGACCGTTCTCGATGATCCGGGCCACGGCCTTCACATCGAACACGACCGCCCCGCCCACTCCATCTTCAGGAGAGTCATCCTGGAAACGGACGACCACTGAAGACAGGGTCGTACTCGGAGGTGTCAGCCCCTTCATGGTGTTGGTAGTGAAACCGCGCGTGGCATCGAAACGGTGGATATTGAGATAGGTGGCGCCGAGAACGAGGAAGTCACCCACGTGACTCTCCCAGTGCCCGCCCATAAGGTAGAGCCCATCGTTGACCCGCAGTGCCTGGCCGCCAGGTCCGAGCTGGTTCTTCAGATCCAGCTTGATTGGGTCGGACAACCGTGACACCAGCAGGGTGAAGCGGTTGTTGGACGAAGCCATGTCCCAGCGGACTCCATTGAATCGGGCCATGTCCAGTGTCAGCGGCGTGAACTGTGTCCGGATCGCGTCGCCTACGGTGATGCGCGTCGTCCAGCCGCGATAACCGTCGCTGGCGATGATGAGGTGACGCATCCAGTTCTGGTAGAAGCGGCCCTTCCACAGCAGGCTTCCATCCTGAACCGCCGACGCCTTGCGAAACTCCTCCATGCGAAACACTTCGTAGCCCTCGGTCAGGTAGTTACCGAGAGCGTCGTAGCGCTTGAAGATGGGAATCGCTTCGCGATAATTCTGGTAGTTCACCCAACCGTAGTTGAGGTAGGAGGCGTCGTAGCGGGACAGGAAGCGATCACCGAAGCGCGCTTTCGACAGACTGATCTGCTGGCGTGAGTCCTGTTGCGCCTGGACTGTCGCACCGCACAGCAACAGCGCGACGATAACCTGGCAAAGGCGTCTCATCGCACGGCTCCGCCCACGGCCGAGACGATGCGTACGAAGAATCGAGTGAACCGGGTATCGACCTGATCGGACTGGTCGAAGTCGATGACGCGACGTGTGATGCCAACCTCGGTGCCAACGATGTAACCTTCGTACTCCGACTCGTTGAACCACATGATGGTCCAGCTCGTGCGATCAGAGTCGTTGGCATCATTGACACGATCACGACGGAAGTCCCGCAACAGAGGCAGCCCCTGCAGACCGAAGCGGAGTTGAGACGATCCGGTGACGTGCCAGTCTGCCCGCAGGATGGGGAACAGCTGGAGATTCTCGATGATAGCATCGCCGAGGCTGTCCCGCGTCTGCTTCTGGAACAGGACCTTGCCACGTGCCATGATGTCGACGTTGCGCCATCTGTGGGCGTAGCCAGCGCGTGCCACCGCACCCCAGAAGCGCAGATCGTCCTCCTGCTGGAAGGACCGCCGCCGCTGGTGGTTGAATTCGTAACGGAACTTGGCCTCAGCCTGCCAGGCCGAAGAGGGGGCGAACTCCGCGCGCGCCAGTCCCCGATTGACGTAACTGTCTCGCGTCTCGAGTGGATCGGCGAAGAATGTGGCCGTATAGCGCGCCCCCGAGCCTTCGCGCAGCAGATAGCGGAAGTAGTCGTTGCCGATATCGTCGGCCACGTCCTTCGTCTCGTGTTCGAAGCGCAGACGCAACGTACGGCCAACCCGCTGGTCGAAGCGTAGCCGGCCATAGGTCACATTGTTGACACCACTTCCCGCCAACTGCTCCACGGCGTAGCGCCCGACACTCAGGGCCAGCCCGTTGACCGGGCCTACCTTGCCGTTCACGTGCGTGCCCCGTTCGTCCTTGTAGTAAGGATAGTTGGGCAGCGTATCGTCTTCCCAGGCGTCGGTGATACCGTTGTTGTTGAAGTCATCACCGAAATAGAACCCGTCGGGGTCGGTGAAGTACATCAGGAATGGCTCATCCCAGTCGGAAAACTCGTTGCGGTTGCGATTCGAGTCGGGATGCCCGTCCTGATCCAGGTCGAAGGACGGATAGACCCCGGCGCGGCCGTCACCGGCCTCGAAGGGGATGCCCTGCGTGCCGATCCACTGGTCGGCAATTTCGCTGTAGAGCATGTTGTCGTTGTCGTCGACCAGAGCGTAATAGGGCTCACTCGTCACGGTTCCGGTCCCACGATAGAACTGCTGTCGCGGATCGTTGAAGTAGAAGGTGTCGCCAATGTTGCCATCTGGGTCGCTGGGGTGCGGATTCAGTCCGGTGAACCCCGCGCCGATAGAGAATAACTCGGCCCCTATGTCGACACGTGTCGAGAGAGATTTGGTGGCTGTAACATAACCTGCCCAATCCTCAAAATCGGAGCGGGTACCCAGCAGCGTCGGGTACTGGAAGTGGTTGCGGCTGCGTACGATCTCACCCTGAACATCAAGACCGGGAATGGCCAGTCGGCCGTTGACGCCGTAGACCTCGATACCCGTGTTCAGCCCGTAGTCGAACTGGATGCGCTCGAGGTTCGACATGTCCGTCACCGCACCGTCAGCGCGCCGAATCATGGCAAAGCTGGTTTCCCGGGCCTGCCCGCTGCCGCGAACCGGATCGGTGACGAAGAAGTGGTCCTGCCGCATCGAGATCTTGTAGTCGTTGGCCAGCAGGGCGGAGAACTTCAGATCGACGACGTCTTCAGGGACCTCGAAGACGTAATCGATGTAGTTCGGCTTGTCACTCCCCGTTTCGTCGCGAAACTGGCCATTCGCCTCGAGGTGACGGCCCACCTGCACCACTCCAGGCGATAGATCGATCATGATCGGCGTGAGGGCCACAACGGCCCCCTCCTCACCCTCCGCATCGATGGCCGGAGCCAGGGTAGCCGTGGCGACGAGGTCAAAAACGGCGGCACCGCCACCATTTTCGGGGGAGTCATCCTCAAAGCGGAGCGTGACGCGCTGAGGTACCGTGTTTTGCGGTGCGAGCCCCTTGCGGCTGTTGGTGCGGAACCCGCGCGCAGCGTCGAATCGATGCATCGTCAGATAGGTGGCGCCAACGACGAAGGATCGACCGATGTCGCCTTCCCAGTGGCCACCCATCAGGTAGGTGCCGTCGTCCCGGTTCTGACTCTTGCCGGAACTGCCCAGATCGGTGGGTGAGCCGATCCCGGAGGAGGCGTTGCGCAAACCGATCTTCATCGGATCGGAGATGCGCGAGAAGATCAGACTGAGCTGCTGGGTGCCGGAGGAGATGGCGTCGAAACGCACCCCGTTGAAGCCCGTCATGTCCAGGGTCAAGGGCGTGAAGGTTGTATGGATGTAGTCTCCCACCATCAACCGTGTGCTCCAACGACCATAGGAGTCGTCGGCGATGATCAGATGGCGAAGCCAGTTCTGGTAGAACTGCCCCTTGATACCGACGCTGCCAACGACGGGGGCTCGGGTGCGGAATTCCTCCATGCGGAAGATCTCGTAGCCATCGGCAATGTAGTTACCGAAGTTGTCGTACGTCCGCAGGTAGGGCGTCGTATTCAGCCGGTAGTTTTCGTAGTCCTCCCAACCGTAGTTGAGATATCCTGGCCGCCAGCGACCGATGAACTCGTCGCTGTAGTCGTGGCGCTCGAAGAAGGTTCCCGAACTGGCACCAGGCACGTTGTGCAGATCGCGCGGCAGCTCCTCTTCATACGTGTAGTCGGGGTAGCGCGGGGTCTCACCGCCCTCCTTGACCGTATCGTCGTCGGCCAGACCAGGCCCGGAGAACAGACCGAGCACCACCGATGTGGCCAGCCAGGACGAACGATGACGGCAAGGATGCTGCATCAGAAGCGGTAACCGAGGGACAGGCGCTGGCTACCGGTGCCGCTGATTTCAGACGAGTCATGGTAGGCGTAGTCGAGGACGATGGCGCCGATCTGCAGACCGACGCCGCCGTCGATCTGACCGGAGGACTCGTCGTTGTTCATGCCGCTGGCGCCGAGCCGCAGGCGTACGTCGTAGCGACCGCCAACCTTGTACTCTCCGCCGACTCGGGCCCGGCCCGAACCATCGACGATCTCCCAGTCAGCTTCGACCGCATAGTTGGCGTCTTCGTATCCAAGGCCGAGCAACAGCTGCATGGGCACGCCGGTACCCCCGCCGCTCTCAGAGACGTCGGGCTCGTTGACTCCGAGGGCCGCCGCGGCCACCGAGAGCGTACCCTGGGGCAGCTGCCACACATCGTACCGCAGGCCGAGATCGACGGCGATTCCGGTTCCCGAGCGATCGTCATCACCCTGATACCCGTCGGCCGACCAGCGCAGCACGCGGACGCCCAGACCGGCATGCCCGCCGGCGACAAGGCCGCGGCCGTAACCGATGACCAGCCCGTTTTCACTGTACACGTCGGCGCCCAGACCGGCCACAGCGACGCCGACTCGCCCACCGGCCAGTGACTGCGTGTAATTCAGGCTCCAGGTACTGATATCGGGCCCCACGTCCAGACCGGGATAGAGGCGGGCATAATCCGCCTCGACGCCCCGGTGTGCGCCGCGGGCGAGGCCTGCCGGATTGTGCCACAAGGCGCCGGCGTCCGCAGCGTGGACGACGTAGGCCTGGCTCATGGAACTGGCACGTGTCGTACCGCCGAGCCCTTCGAAGGCTGCCTGCGCCGGGATACCTGCCATCAGGACCAACGCCAGGCCGATTGAGAAAATGCCCTTCATGGAAGCCGATCCCCGCGCATATAGTTGAATGCTCACGACTAGTAAGAGACCACGACGGAACCGTTGAATCGCACCGGTTTGCCACTGTCGACGTCGACCTGGAACAGATAGAGGCCAGGCGGCACAAGCTGTCCATCCTCGCCGCGGCCGTCCCAGGTCACGGTGTGGGAGCCACTCTTCTGCTGCAAGGTCAACTCCTGCAGCTCGCGGCCCCTCAGGTCGAAGACGCGCAACCGGACCCGCTGGGGTGTGCCGATCTTGGCCAGCGCGTAGGAGAACTCAACGACATCGAAACGACCGTCACCGTTGGGCGAGAAGGGGTTCGGTGTGACGGTGAGGGAGCCCTTGTCAAAGACATTGTCGCTGACGCCGACCCCGAAGATCACCAGGGCGTCGTCACGCACGTCATTGGCTGCCACCTGCTGTGGATTGTCAGGCCGGGCCGAATCGAGGACTTCGGCGCTGAACACGTTGCGCTCGTCGAACAGCACCGAGCCGAGACGGAGGTCAAAGGTGTTGCTGCCCGTCAACGTGCGGCCGAAGTCGAGATCGATCGTCGACCCGCTCATCGTGAGTGTTGCCTGGACGGCCTCTCCATTGAGAAGCACCTCCTCGACGCTGGCAGCATTGGGCAGCTTGAGTCGAAGAATATCGAAGCCGCCGGCGCCGGCCTCGGCCTGCAGGTGCAGATCGAATTCGTGTTCGTCGCCGATGGATGCCTCGTCGACGGTGAGAGTATCATCGGCGGCGCCCGTCAGCGTTCTGGTGACACTGCCGGAAAAGGACACGGCCAGCGGCTCACCGTAGTCGATCTGCAGTCCTTCCAGTCGAGGCGTGACGCTGGGGTCACCGGAGGTCATCATCACGCGATACTGAAGGTATCTGGCAGGCTCGGGCAACTCGATCAGGACACCGTCGTTCTCTGTGGAGGGCTCCGTCCAGGCGCTCCAGTCATCGTCCTCGGCCGACGGGGACGACGTGGATCCGATGCGGAAGGACACGGCCAGCGACGTCCCCTCGGGGATGACGGGCGTCCACCGGGCGATGCCGAAGTTCTTGTCAGCAGCATCGCCGAAGTCGATGGCCTCGCTGTCGAACTGGGCGGAACTGACGAACCCCTGACCGTACACCTCAACCTCGGAGATGACGACATTGTGCACCCTGTCGATGGCCTTGACCTGGACCCGGACATACTGGGCTACCACCGGCGCGAAGCTGGTATCGATGTCGATATTGAGGTTGCGCTCCTGGAGTACCTGCTCGAAGAACACGACGTTGTCCGTCGATGTCTGCAGACTGTAGCCCTTGACGAAGTCGGTGGTGTTACCCGTCACTGGTCGAATGGCCACACGGTCGATCAGCCGTGGCTCCTCCAGATCAAGCTGGACGAAGAAGTTGAACGAGGAGGGTGTGAGACTGTTCCAGGCGGAGTTTCGCGTCATGTTGGCGTCGGTGACCCGCGCCGACTGGCCGGTCTGATCGACGGCGATCTTGCGATCTGCCAGGTTGGTTTCGGCGTCGACATCACCCAGAATCAGGGCGCCGGAGGAATCGCTCTGCACAGTGGAGCCGTCTGCCGGCGCCCAGGTGACGATCTCGAAGGTCTGCTGGGCCTGCGATATCGACGGAGCAAGAAGCAGAGCGCAACACGTCAGGATGGCTTGAATACGCATGGACATCGAACCGATCGAGGCTTGTTGACAGAGCGGGATCACAATAGGGAGAGCTTGCCGCAACTCCCCAAGGCCCGAACAGGGCCCGGGAGGCGGGGGTGGAATTCTGGCGCCTGCTCGAGCATTTGTCAAGTTTCACGACGGCCGTTTTGTGAAGCGCGCTGGCGCGGACTCGTCGCCGCCTTGCTTGCGGCCTGCATGGTCAGTGGTTGCTACTCTGCCCGGCTGATCCGTGACGGAGAGGCGGAGATCGAAGTCGGCCGTCGGACCGGCCCCGTTGCCATCGACATCGTCGCTGCTCCGACGCCCGACCGGCCGTCAGCCACCGTACGTCTCAGTCATCACCCGGTTCGGCGAATGCGGAAAGGCGGGGACAGCAGCCTGATCCTGCGGAAACGTCGTGAGGCCCTGGTGGCGCTGGGCGTTGGCCTGCAGTGGTGGGCCTCCTTCCTGTGGCTGCGGGATCCGGGGGACCTGAATGGGGCCGCCGCCGTGTCCGTCAACCTGCTGGGCGCCGTGACGTTGTTGACCCGGGGACGGGGGGGCGGATATCTCGGCTGGCTGCTGCCGGAGACGCTGCGCTACGATTACCTCAGCGATGCCCGGGAGGTCGAGGCGAGCGCCGGTGCACGGGAGCCTCTGGCAAGGATCGTCGTGACCCTGGAGGCGCCCTACGGACGCTGGAGTGAGACGACCGGTCCTGCCGGGGAAGCGATAGTCCATCTGGTCAATGACCTGGGTCTGGCCTCCTCCCCGGACGACCACCCCATACTCGTTACGGCCCGGGCCGCCGGCAGCCGCGAGGTGATCGCCTTCCACCCCGGGGATTTTCTCCATGGCTATTACGCCTTCGCCGCTGGATCGAGAGTACAGATCCACGGGGAGAACACGATCACCGCCCTGGCCATGGCCCGGACGTATGCTCTCGTCGGTCATCTGGGCGACCGCTACGATGTACGGCTCGATGACGGTACCGCTGCGAGGGTTGCCGCCAAGGTGCCGCCCAGACTGGTCCGCTATGGCGCAGCCTCGCGGAGAGAACCACTGAGAACAACCCAGGTCCACCTGCTGTCGCCGCACCTGGTGACTGGCGGCAGCAGTACTGTGCTGCGACCGGGACAGAGCGCCCGACTGCTGTTCGGACTGGAGTACGCCGGGGAAGAGAACCCGGGCGAGCTGCACCTCAGCCTGCGGCGCACCGGAACGGCTGCCGTGCTCGAGATACCGTCCCCGGTCCGGCTCGGACGCCTCCGCTCCGGGCGGCGGACGGCGAGATCGGTCGGCGTCAGTTGCCCTCTGGATGCTCCCCCGGGACGACATGTCGTTCAGTTGCTCGTCGATGCCGACGGCATCACCGTGGCCGAAGCTGAACTCACTGTGGAAGTGGTCCCATGAAGCTTGTCGCCACCATGGCCACCGCGTTGCTGTGCAGCGGCGGTGTGGCGGCCGAGTTCGTCGATGTGGCGGAGTCTGCCGGGGTGACCTTCGTGCACTTCAGCGACAGCAGCCCGGAGAAACTGCTGCCGGAAGCGATGGGTGGGGGTCTGGCCCTGTTCGACAGTGATGCCGATGGTGACGTCGACCTCTACTTCGTCAACGGCCGGCCGTTGTCCGGAGGGTCCACCGATGTCGCGCCGGTCAACGCTTTGTTCCTGAATGAGTCTCTCGGAGACGACTGGTCTTTCACCCGGAGTCCGGGAGCTCTCGGTGCGGCGGGTGACGGCTACGGCATGGGGGCCTGTGTCGGCGACTACGACAGGGACGGGCGCGTCGATCTCTACGTGACCAACGTCGGTCCCGACCGACTGTACCACGGAACCGACTCCGGGTACGTGGACGTGACGGCAGTGGCTGGTGTCGGCTCTGAGGGCTGGGGGACAGCCTGCTCCTTCGCCGACCTGGACGGCGACGGCTGGCAGGATCTTTACGTGGTCAACTACCTGCGTGACACAGTGCACGATCCGGTCGGCTGCGAACGGGACGGCCGGCACATGTACTGCCACCCACGGGAGTTCGCTGCCGAGCCCGATATCCTCTACCGCAACGACGGTGGACGTTTCCTCGATGTCAGCCGGGCGGCGGCCATCGATGATGGCGTGCGCGGCAAAGGACTGGGGCTGGCGATCCTCGACTACGACGCCGATGCCGACCTCGACGTCTACGTCGCCAATGACACGGAGGCCAACTTCCTCTACCGGAATTCAGGCGAGTCTTTCGTGGAGATCGGCGAGCTGGCCGGGTGTGCCTACAACGAGGACGCCCGCGCCGAGGCGGGAATGGGGGTGGCTGCCGCCGACGTCGATGGGGACGGCGACGCCGACCTCTATGTCGGTAATTTCGAACTCGAGACGAATACCCTGTACCTGAACGAGGGCCGAGACCTGTTCACCGATATCACCGTGGCCGCCGGACTCAGCTCCCTCTCCCGTCGATGGCTGACCTTCGCCGTCCTGTTCTTCGACTACGACAACGATGGCGACGAAGATCTGTTCACCGCCAACGGCCACCTGCAGAATGACCTGGCCCTGCACGATGGCCGCATCGGCTCGGATGAGCCCGATCAGCTCTTGCGCAACGAGGGTGTGGCTCCACCGAGATTCACCGACGTCTCAGCCACGGCGGGAGACTACTTCTCACAGACCATGACGAGCCGAGCGGCGGCGGCCGCCGACCTCGACGCCGACGGGGACCTCGATCTTGTCGTCACCCACCTGGGCCAGTCGCCGGCGCTGCTCAAGAACACCGACCCGGCAGCCGGAGACTGGCTGCGGCTGCAACTGGAGCCTGGACGGGTGGGCTCGAGAGCGACGGTGTTCTCCGGCGGCACGGTGGTCAGTAAACAGCTCGTGGGTGGTACCGGATACCTGAGCCAGGGGGATGGATCACTCTGGTTCGGACTGGGTGAGGCTGGCCGCGTGGATTCGGTGCGCGTCGTCGATCCGGGAGGCCGGACGACGGTCTACCGTGACGTCGACATCAATGGCACCCTGCGCCACCACTGAGGTGCCCGGCGAATCCGGTCATTCGGCCAGTCCGGTGAAGCCGCCGACGATCTGCACTTCACCCTCGAAACCGTGGTCGCGCAGCTGTTCGACGAGATCGGCGATCTGGTCGAGGGGCTGTCTCTCATTGATGAACAGTGCCTGCTCGCCGCCCAGGGTGTCGAGACCGGCCAGCCCCTGGATATCGTCCAGAGCATCGTTGAACTGCAGAATCAGATCGCCCTCGACGGTTCGGAGGTGACTCAATCCGTCCAGGTTGAGCAGACGCGTTCCGGCGATGACCAGGTCACCGTGGAGTCGATCCAGTTCGGCGAACTCCATCTCCTGCAGAGCACAATCCAGGGGATCGCAGGTGAGCCTCATGCCGCCGGCCCGTTGCAGGCGTGGCAGGCGCACGGTGGCCAGGACCGTGTTGTCGACGAGCTCGAAGCCGCCGTCGACCCGGGACAACCCGTCGAGAAAGGCAACCGTCGACAGCCGGGACAGCCCGCGGAGCGACAGAGCCCCCCCGATCTCGGTCAGATTCGTCAGCTCCTCGACAACCTGGAGCGAATCGTCGGCCGCCAGAACGAACGACCCCTCGATCAGCTCGAGTTGCCCGAGACCGGACAGCGCGTGCAGGGAGTTGTCCGTCACCTCCAGTGAGCCGCCCACACTCAACAACCCGGCGGGAGCGACGAGTGTGTCGATGCTGTTGCTCTCCACCTGCATACCGCCCTGGACGCGGGCCAGGCGCTGCAGGCCCGGCAGTCTCAGCGCCGTGCCGTGATTGTTCAGAATCTGCAGGCTGCCGCCGATGCGGATCAGCTTCCCAAAGCCTGACACGACACGCAGACCATCGTACCCGGCGATGCGCAAATCGCCATCCAGCCGATCGAGAGCGGCGAACCCGCCGAGATCGGCCGGTCCGTTGCCCTCGAGGACGATGCTGCCGTTCAGTCTCTCCAGCCGGGGGAAGACGCCAACGGTGTGCAGAACCGGGTTGCCCCTGACCACGAGATCTCCGGCCACGTGCTGCAAGCCGTCGAGGGGGAGACGCTGCAGACCGGGATTGTCGCGGATCAGCAGGCTGCCCTCGACCTGGACCAGGGAGTCGAGCCCGGTCAGGTCGGTATCACCGATTCCTTCCAGGATGAGATCGCCGCCGATGGCGAAGGCCGTGACTGCCATCAGCTCATTGATGTCCGTCTGAGAAGTGATCACCCGGTCTCCGGGGATCAGAACCGGCGGCGGCGCCTCGCCGCCGGCTGGCGACGGTCCACCGCCGTCATCAGTGGGGGACGTGACGACAGCGCCTTTGGAGCCCGAGCAGGCGGATCCCAGCAGGGCCAAGCAGAGAGCGACTGGCCCGGCAGCGCGTTTGACGACACTGGAAAACGGCAGATACCTTCGCTGCTTGCGCATCTACTCTTCCCGCCACCTTCCGGAGACGACATGACAGAGGTCGAGAGCAACGTCCAGACGAGCTCGCGCCCGAGTGAACTCAGAATCACCGACATGCGAATCTGCGACGTCATGCGCAACCCGCTGCGCGGACTCATCCTGCGCCTCGACACCAACCAGGGCATCAGCGGGTATGGTGATATCCGCGATGGCGCCAGCAAGACCTATGCACTGACTCTGAAGAGCCGCATCCTCGGTGAGAACCCGTGCAACGTCGACCGCATCTTCCGCAAGATCAAGCAGTTTGGTCATCATGCCAGGCAGGGCGGTGGTGTCTGTGCCGTCGAGATGGCCCTGATGGATCTGGCGGGCAAGGCCTACGGTGTGCCCGCCTATCAGCTGGCGGGTGGCAAGTTCCGTGACAAAATCCTCTGCTATTGCGACACACCCTCCGTTGCCGACGGCCGCGAGATGGGACAGCGGGTGAAAGCCCGGATGGAGATGGGATTCCGCTTCCTGAAGATGGACGTCGGCATCGGCCTGCTGCGCGGGGTGCCCGACGCCATCATCGCCCCCCCTCAGATGCTGCAGACGCAGACCGTCATGCACCAGTTCACCGGGATTCAGATCACCGACAAGGGGATCGATATCCTGTGCGAGTACGTCGCCCGGGTGCGCGAAACCATCGGCTATGAGATCCCCCTTGCCGTCGATCACTTCGGACACATCGGTGTCGAGTCCTGCATTCGGCTCGGCAAAGCGCTCGACCAGTTCTCCCTGGCCTGGTATGAAGACATGATCCCCTGGCAGTTCCCCGACCAGTGGAAGCGCCTGGCCGACGCCGTCGACACGCCGGTCTGTACCGGCGAAGACATCTACCTGAAGGAGGACTTCCGGGCCCTGTTCGACCAGCGGGCCATCGCCGTCGCCCACCCCGATCTGGCCAGTTCCGGCGGCATCCTGGAGACGAAAAAGATCTGCGACATGGCCCAGGAAGCCGGCGTCGCCATGGCTTTCCACATGGCCATGTCTCCCGTTGCGGCGCTGGCCGCCGTGCACTGCGCCGCGGCGTCGGAGAATTTCATGGTTCTCGAGAATCACAGTGTCGACGAGCTCGACACGTGGAGCCGTATGGTCGACGGTCTGCCCGTGCCCCTGATCCAGGATGGTTACATCCAGGTGCCGGAAGGTCCCGGCCTCGGTTTCACCGATGTTGACGAAGAGGTCCTGCGGGCCCATCTCAGCGACAGGGATCCGGGATACTTTGCGCCGACAGACGAGTGGAACGCGGTCCGCGCTCACGATCGTCTGTGGAGTTGAGAGCGAGGGCTGACGCAGATACGCAGCCCTTTGCCTGGTCCTGTGCCGAGTTGTAGTCTCAGGAAACGATGACGCCTGTGAAGCAACAGTATCATGTACTGCTGGGCCTGCTGTGGCTGGGAGGACTCGCCACGCCTGCCGTATCGGACTTCGCGCAGCTGCAGAGCGTTCGGGCGGCCATCGTTACGTTGAAGCAGGGCCACCGCGACAGTGCCGAGGCGCAGTTGCGGCGACTCATCCTCGAGCAGCCGCGGGATCCACTCAGTCAACAGGCTCTCGGAACCCTGCACCTGAGTGCGGGCCGTCTCGACAGTGCCCGTCGACACTTTCAGCAGGCGGTCGACCTGGACTCGACGCTGGCCGAGTCCCATCACGGAGTGGCCATCGTCTCCGCCTATGCCAGCGACTGGTCCCGCGCCTTCGAGCGCTTCGGCTCGGCCCTCGACCTCGATCCTGGCAACCCCGTGTTCCATTATAATGCCGGAATCGTCTACGACCACCTGGGCCGCCTCGAGGAATCCGAGGCCGCCTTCCGCAGCGCCCTGCTGGTCGATCCCTGGAACGACGAGGCACGGCGGTACCTGGCCTCGGTTCTGCTCTATCAGAACGAGCCGGACGAGGCCCTCGAACAGTATGCTGCGGCGTGCCGCCTGGCGCCGACCGAGGCGAAGAACTGGTACGGCGTGGGCCGCGTGCAGGCGCGCCTCGGAGCCGATTCTCTGGCCACCGTCGCCCTGGAGCGAGCCTGTCAGCTGGACACGTCCTTCCAAAAGGCGGTGTACAATCTGAGCCTCCTCTACCGGAGGCTCGGACGTACCGAAGACAGCCGCCTCGCCCTGGAACGCTCGCGCCTCCTGCAGGACCGTCAAGGCGCCATCAAGGAACGCGTCGAGCTGAAGATGGCCGATCCCGATCCCGCCCGTGTGCAGTTCCGGCTGGCGGGCCTCTACAGTCGGCGCGGCCGGCCTTCGGGGGCCCGGGCTCGCCTGCTGCGGGCACGGCGCCTGGGTCTGGAGGATCGAGACGCCGGCCGGATCCTGCCGACGGAGACGATGCCAGCCGATCGCATCGAACACCTGGCCGGCCTGGAGTTCATGAAGTTCTTCGAATACCCGCTGGCCATCTCGCACTATCGGGCCGCCGTCGATCTGGCGCCCGAAGATGCGACCCATCGTCGCGGCCTCGGCCTGGCGCTGGTGAAATCAGAGCGGTACGACGAGGCCATTATCGCCTATCGTGAGTCCCTGCGGCAGCAGGCTGACCTGTGTCCGGCGCTCAACGATCTCGCTCTGGTCATGTTCAAGGAGCGCGCCGACCCCGAACAGGCGATCGCCTTGATGGAAGAAGCCGTGAGGGTGCGACCCGAAGAGAAGATCTACCGCTACAATCTGGGCCACATCCTGCACTCCGTCGGCCGCTTCGCCGATGCGGCGAGTCGCTTCGAGCAAGTGCTGGCGCTTGATTCGACGTCGGCGCTGACCCTCTACAGCCTGGGCGTGTCGCAGATTCGCCTCGGTCAGCACGACCACGCCCGCCAAAGGCTTCTGCAGGCCCTGGTGATCAACCCCGAGTACGGCGCCGCGTACTTCGAGCTGGCCCAGGCACTGGAGGCGATGGGAGACCTCGACGAGGCCGTCGAGGCCTACCGCAGCTGCCTGCGACTGGAGCCACTCTATAAGTACGCGCACTATGGTCTGGGTCAGGCCCTGGCAAAGCTCGGACGGGTCGATGAGTCCCAACCGCACCTCGAGCGCTTCGCCGAGCTGCCCGATCACAAGAAGCCGGAATTCATGTTCTACGCCCCACCAGATGCGCAGTAGAAGGCAGTGAACATCGCCCGCAGACGAGGTTAGAGGCCATGACGACAACCCACCGTATCCTGCTGACCCTGTGTGCCGCCTGTGCCGCGGTGCCGTTGAGGGGAGAGAACCCGCAGATCCCGGTCCCTCCGGAGATCATCGATCCGCCCTGGATGGCGAGCCGCCGGCAGACACAGCTCAACGGTGCCGATTCGATCGGGGTCCTTCATCGGTTCTCCTTCACCGATCGGTTGATCGACAGCGGCATCGGCTTCGTGCACCGTGTCGTCGACGATGCCGGCCGCACCTACAAGCCGGCTCACTATGATCACGGCAACGGCATCGCGGTGGCCGATGTCGACGCCGACGGCCGGCTCGATCTCTACTTCACCACACAGGTGGGCAGCAACCAGCTGTGGCGGAACCTCGGCGACGGCACCTTTGCCGATATCACCGCCGCTGCCGGGGTGGCTGTCACGACCCCCGTGGGGGTCACGGCCTCCTTCGCCGATGTCGACAACGACGGTGACGCCGACCTCTACGTGACCAACGTGCGCTCCGCCAACGTGCTGTTCGTCAACGACGGCAAGGGGCACTTCCAGGACGTCACCGAGACCTCGGGGCTCGGCTACGACGGTCATTCCTCCGGGGCCGTGTTCTTCGACTACGACCGCGACGGACGCCTCGACCTGTTCCTCTGCGTCGTCGGTGTGTACACGACCGACGAACTGCGAACCGTCGCCAATGACGCCACGACGACCGGCTACGAAGCGGGCGAGTTCCTCTTCTATTCGGCCGTAAAGGGCGCCTTCGGCGGCCACCTGCAGCCGGAGCGCCTGCGCCACAGCCGGCTGTACCGCAACCTGGGCGACCTGCGCTTCGAGGACGTAACCGAAGCCAGCGGCCTGCTCGACGACGGCTTCAGTGGCGATGCCGCCCCCGTCGACGTCAACGGTGACGGCTGGCTCGATCTCTACGTACTCAACATGCAGGGACGCGACCACTACTGGGAGAATGACCGCAAGGGCGGTTTCATCGACCGCAGCCGCGAGGTGTTTCCGAAGACCTCCTGGGGTGCCATGGGCATCCAGGTGCTCGATGTCGACAACGACGGTCACCAGGACATCTACATCACCGACATGCACTCCGACATGTCCACCGATATCGGCCCCGAGCTTGAGAAGTTCAAGTCGGAGATCACCTGGAAGGAGCCCTTCCTGGCCACGGGTGGTCAGTCCATCTTCGGCAACAGCCTGTTTCGCAGTCGCGGCGACGGCGGGTTCGATGAGGTCTCCGACGAGGTGGGCGCTGAGAACTACTGGCCCTGGGGGGTCAGTGCCGGCGACCTGAACGCCGACGGCTGGGAGGATCTGTTCGTCACCTCGAGCATGAATTACCCCTTCCGTTATGGTGTCAACACGGTGCTGCTCAACGATGGTGGCCATCTGGTGGACAGCGAGTTCACCCTTGGCGTCGAGCCCCGTCGCGATGGCGAGACCGCGGTACCGTGGTTCGAGCTGGATTGTTCGGGAGACGACTACCAGCACGACGACTGCGAGTTTCAGCACGGCCATGTCGAGGTCTGGGGCGCCCTGGGCTCGCGTTCCTCCGTCATCTTCGATCTCGACGACGACGGCGATCTGGATGTGGTGACCAACGACTTCAACTCGGCGCCGATGGTGCTGCTCAGCGATCTGAGCCAGAAGCAGCCGGATCTGAACTACCTGCAGATTCGGTTGACCGGTACCGTGTCGAATCGCGACGGACTGGGTGCCCGGGTGGAGGTCTACGCCGGTGGCCGGTCCTACGCGCAGATTCACGACGGCCAGTCCGGCTACCTGTCACAGAGCAGCATGCCACTCTATTTCGGGCTCGGTGACGCGACACAGGCCGACTCGGTGCGCGTGACCTGGCCCCTGGGAGCGGTGCAACTGATCCGGGGGCCCATTCCAGGTGGCCGGTCGATCGACATACGCGAGCAGGGGCCGGAGTCGCCGCAAGGCTCCCTGCCCTCTTCGGATGAGAGCCAGGCGCTGCACGTGATGCCCGGAGAGGATATCCAGATGGCGTTGGAGCAGGCCGCCGACGATGCTGCCATCGACCGTATCATCGTCCATGCAGGGATCTACCGGCCCGCCCGGCCGGCTCAGGCCCTCATCCATTTCAACGCTCGACACGATGGCCTCACCCTCGAGGCCGAGGGGGACGTGATCCTGACGGCGGCCAACCCCGATGTCGCTGATCCCCGGGCGAAGAGCTTCCCGGCTATCGTCAATCACGTCGTCTATTTCGGCGACGGCATCACGCGGCAGACGACCCTGCGCGGCTTCCAGATCACCGGAGCCAACAGCTTCGTGACCCTGTCCGAGGGCGCGGGTGACATCGAACCCCGGGCTACGAGCCATCCGGCGCTGGCCAAGGGGCGCTTTTTCTATTCCGACGGCGGCGGCATCAAGATCTTCGGCCGCTCCTACCCGACCATCGAGGCCGTCGAGGTCTTCGACAACTACGCCAGTCCCTGCGGCGGTGGCGTCTCCGTGGAACATCGCGGTTTCACCGACGGCGCGGTGCTCTTCCGCAACTCCATCTTCCGCGACAACCGCACCCAGGTCACGGGGGCAGCCATCGATCTGCTGGGCGGCAGTTCCGCCGAGATCGACAACTGCCTGTTCGTCGGCAACATCGCCAATACCGGTATCGATGGCGTCGGCATGAAGAGTGGCGCCGAGCACAACCCGGAGCACGGATCGGGAGCCCTGACGGTCTTTCCCGGGTCCATCGCTCTGGTTCGTCACAGCACGTTTACCGGCAACTGGAACGGTGTCGACGACCACGGCAGTGCCAGCCGCTATGTGGACTCGATCTTCTGGCACAATACCGCCGAGGGTGGCACCTCGCCGCTGGGGCGCTACGAGATGGACCTTTTCGAGGGGTCCGGCGTCACCGGGTGCTTCGTGAGCGGCGCCACGGCCGACCTGCGAGGCAGCATCGACGCTGACGTCAATCGACTCGATGCGCCTGACCCGGAGTTCGACGACGCCTATCGGCCTCTGGCCCTGTCCTATTCCGGTGTCGGTTACCGCCCCGTTTCCAACTGAATACGCTCAAGTGTCCTGTCGTAGTCGGACATGATCCTGCTGCTCGCCCTCGTCCTTCTCGCCGCGCCCGGCTGGGCGGGGCTGCCCCCTGCTGCTGATACTGGAGAGTTCGGCCGCAGGTCGGACGGTCAGGGCTTCTGGCGCGCCTATGACGCACGGGATGGCCTGGGTTCCGACGTCGCTCTCTGCGTGTTCCAGGATGTCGGAGGTTACCTGTGGGTCGGCACCGATTCCGGGGTCAGCCGTTTCGATGGTCAGCACTTTTCCCGTTTCGGTACGGCTGACGGACTGGGCGACGGTCCCGTCATCGCCATCACACAGGATGACGCCGGTGCCCTCTGGTTCGCCAGCGATGGCGGCGGCATCAGCCGCTACGACGGCAGCGGCTTCACCCGCTTCTCCGCCGACGACGCGGCGCTGAGCTGGCGCCACGAGGACACCCTCGCCGGTGACGACGTCAACTTCATCTTCACCGACTCCGCGGGCGCCCTCTGGTTCGGCACGACGACGGGTGTGAGTCGCCACGATGACGATGAGTTCACCACGTTCACGAGCGAATACGGACTCGTGGGTGACGATGTCCTGTGCATGGCGGAGGATGGCCGCGGTCACTTCTGGTTCGGCTCACGCACGGGGGTCAGTCGCTACGATGGCCAGTTGTTCCGCGGTTATGACAAGGATGACTCCCTCGCCGGCCCCATTCACTTCATCCACGAGGACGCTGGCGGCGCTCTCTGGTTTGGCACGGACCACGGCGTATCCCGCTACGAGGCCGATGCCTTCCAGCATTTCGAAATCGGCGAGCTTGGTGTCCTGGCTGTCGGGCAGAGCGCCGACGGCGTTCTCTGGTTCGGCACGCGCGACGGCGTCGTCTACCGTCATGCCGAGGGCCGGTGGGAGAGCTTCTCACCGTCTGCCGGTTCAGCGGTACCTGTCGTCGAGATCCTCGCCGACGATGAGGGCCACATCTGGTTCGGCCACGATGGCGACGGGCTCAGCCGGTTCGATGGCGATGGATGGACGAGTTTCCCCACGGGATGGTCCGGGCGTGGTGCGGGACACGGACAGATTCTGCAGGACCGCGAGGGTGTCATCTGGGCGGCCACGACCGACGGATTGTATCGCTACGACGGCGCCACCTGGACTGTCTTCGGCGAGGCCCATGGACTGGCCGGACACATCGCCGCCATCGGTCGCGGGGGCGACGGGCTTCTGTGGTCGGTGTCCGACAGTGACGTCCGACGATTCTCGGGGGGTCGATGGTTGCGCCTGCCGAATCTGCCGGCAGCGGCTGGCCGCTTTCGTTCGGTTCTTGCCGAGGACGACCGGACGTGGATCGCAGGCGACGGCATACTGTGCCGGCAGGACACCGGCTGGACCTGCTTCGATGCCGGGTCTGCTCCATCCGGAATCGCCGGGCCTGTATTCGCCGACTTGAGGACGGGGTCGGGCTTCGCGGACGGGCAGGGGCGGCTTTGGTGGGCGACGCAGCGGGGGCTGCTGCGGTTCGACGACGAGCAATGGCGCCTGCTCACCACGGCGGATGGACTCGTCGACGATGAAGTCCACACCGTCTTCGGCTCGCCGGGTGGCGGCCTCTGGGTGGGGACCGATGGTGGCCTGCAGAATTACACGGACAATCGCTGGACGACCTACTCCGCAGCCGATGGTCTGCCCCACGACCGTGTTCTGGCCGGTGTCGTCGATGTCGAAGGCATCGTGTGGGTTGGTACTCCGGGGGGCCTGGGTCGCTTCGACGGTTCGGACTGGCGGGCCTTCGGAGCGCCGGACGGTCTGGCCCAGAATCGTGTGATCAGTCTTGCCCTCGGGGCCGACGGCCACATCTGGGCAGGCACCGAGCGCAGCGGCGTGTCTCGCTTCGACGGACGGGTCTTCCAGACCTACGATCCTCGGGACGGACTTGCCGGCGGCCACGTCTCCTCGATCCACGCCGGCGACGGGGTGTACTGGTTTGTCACCGATGGCGGGTTGACCCGCTTTGCTCCACGCCAGCCGCCCGCAGCACCGGTGGTTCATCTGGATGCGGCCATCGCCGACCGGCGCTATCTGCCGCCGGCGGCCCTGTCCCTGCCCTCGGACCTCGGCCTGCTCGCCTTCGAGTTCCACGGGCTCAGCTTCAAGACCCGCGCCGGAGCCATCCGCTATCGCTATCGTCTGCGAGGCTGGCAGGATTGGCAGCTGACAGCGGCACGTATCGTACGCTTCGAGTCGGTACCCGTCGGTGAGTATGTGTTTGAAGTGGAGGCCCTCGATCGCGATCTGGTTGCCTCGCCAGTGACCTCCTGGGACCTGCGGGTCCATCCACCCCGGGAGCGGCTGCGGTGGATGGCCGCCGTCGCCATCGTGATGCTGCTGGCCCTGGGCCAGTCGGTCCGCCTGGGCCTTTTCCGCCGGCGCCTGCGACGCGAGGGGGTTGCGGAGATCGCTACGGCACGTGAACAGCAGCTGTGTCTTCTGTCCGAGGAGCGGGGCGAACTGGCAGGCCATGATGTGCTGGGGAGATGTCTGGTGGCGCCCGTGCCTACGGGTGCCGTCTACCTCTACTTCCCTCGGCCAGGTGGACTCAGAATCGCCTGCATCGATGTCGCCGGGGACGGACCGGCTCTGTCTTCGCTGCGAGTCACCGTCGGCGTGTTATACAATGAAATGGACCGTGGCGCCGACCTGACGGAGAGCCTTGCCGGTCTGCGACGGTCACTCCGCAAGGTGATGCCCGATCCGGTGGCTGTGATGCTGCTGGATGTGGAGGCTGCCACGGGACGGGTACATATGGCCGATCACGCCTGGCCGACACCCGTGATCTGGCGGCAGCGGACAGGGGATGTGGCAACGACCGCCACCGACCTGGTACTCGACGAAGGTGACAGCCTGCTGATCTGCAACCATGGTGTGTTGCAGGAAACCGACCCCGGAGGCAGCCCGTTCTCGAGCGCGGTGCTGGAGGCCTTTGCCGACGGCAGTCGACAGGGCATGAAGACCGAGCAGCTGTTGCGCCACCTGTTCGGTGCCCTGTTTCTGTTTCCAGGATCCGGCGCCCAGCGGGCCGACCACCTTATGGTGCTGGTCACGCGGAATCCGGTTGCGTCGGAGCCACTCGTGCTTCAACGTACCGGGGGGCGGCCCCCACCCTGAATCGACGGAGCAGATCTCATGAACATCCGCGGCACCGACTTCATCTACTACCAGACCAGCGACATCGACAGAGCCATCACCTTCTACCGGGACACCCTGGGTCTGGAGCTTTATGGATACTATGAGGAGGTGAAGTGGGCCGAGTTCAACGCCGGCAACGCCACCTTCGCCCTCAACGACCCGTCTGCCTTCGATCCGAACATGAAGGCCCAGAGCGGCGGCGCCGCCGTGGCCTTTTCAGTGGATGACGTGGCGGCGACGATCAAAGAGCTCGAAGGCAAGGGCGTCACCGTGCCCGTCAACGAGAGCCCGGTGTGCCACTTCGCCTGTGTCCTCGACCCCGATGGCAACACCGTGTGGATCCATCAGCGCCACGACGGCACTTTCGGCGACTGATGAGTTTGCCCGACCCCCCTCGATCCGGGACATTCACCGCAAACCAGAGAGGGTGCCATGAGCGAGGGCAGAGACATCCGTTGCTACGATTATGTGAACCATCCATACGAACAGGTGGCCGAAGCCCTGCGCCGCGATGCCGTAGCCGTATTCCATGGCGCCACGCAGGCCGCTGCTTCCCGTGCCGGTGACGTGGCCGCCGAACTGCACGTGAACATCGGCGGCATCGACATCAGCACCGAGATCGACATCTCTGTCACCGGAGTCACCTATGAGCCGGGCACGGTGACGGCGCCGCCGGCCACGCGCCTGCAGCTGGAATGGGAGGCGACCCGCAAGCCGCGTCTGTTCCCGATCATGAAAGCTGAACTGGCCGCCTACCGGCTGACGGCAAGCGAGACGCAGCTCGACTTCTCCGGCGCCTACGAGCCGCCTCTCGGGGCTCTCGGTGAGGCGATGGACTTGGCCGTCAGTCACCGCCTCGCCGAAGCCTCCGTCCACCGCTTTCTGGCCGACGTGGCCGCCTATCTGAAGAAGGAATTGTCTTGGCGGACGATCACAGTCGGCCGAGAATCTCCAGGGCCTTGCCCTCGAACAGGCCCTGCCACTCGGACGCCACGAAACAGTCGCTGTCCTCCTGGGCTCCCCCCCGATTCCGCAGTTGCTCCGCCGTCGGCGTGTAGTACAGATAGCCATTGCTGACGCCGGACACACATGTGTACTCGTGGGGGGATGCCTGTTTCAGGCGCAGGCCCGTCTGCACCGACAGCTCTCCGGCAAACATCACCAGGGCGAAAGGACCGACGCGGAGGCCGATGACCTCGGCCGCCACCGGGCGTCCGCCGGCTTGGATATAGCGCTCCTGGTGCCTCTTCAACAGACCCAGGTTCACCTGGATCCGGGTCAGCTGTTCCATGATCTGCACGTTGTCGCCGTACTGGTCCAGCAGCCCGCGGTTGGTCTCGTCCAGTCGTGTCAGGTCATCCCGGCCCAGGCTCTGCTCATGCAGGTACCGATGGGAGGCGTCGGCCGGGTATCGCGCCGACAGGGAGTGCCGGACGGAGAGGCTGACGAAGGACTTGAGGTTCAGCGCCGTTGGCCTGAGTGAGCCCAGCAGCCGCTTCTGTTCCGCCTCCAGCGCGTCGATGTGACCGGTCAGGTCTTCTCGTGGCAGGTCGATGTGTTCGCTGATCACGTGGAGCGAAGCGTCGCCATCGCAGTCGATCTCGCGGGCAGCCCGCAGGGCACTCAGCCCCAGACGCTCTCCCATGGCCTCCGCATCCGGTGGATCGTTCACGTCGCGGTAGCGGACGGGGTTGATGTCGGCGCAGCAACCCTGCAGGAAGAGTGCCGTCGCCCCTTCCCCCAGGCCGGTCTCGATCGCACGCGAGGCAAAGCCGGACAGATCCGCGGTATTGCCGCCATCCGCTACGCCGAGAATCGGATGGCAGGCGAAGTGGTAGACCAGCGCCAGGGCCCTGCCGTCGGTGCGATCCAGCCGCAGGATGCCGATGTCGGGGTCCACGGGACCCACGGACGCGATCTGCTCATCGGCGGGCAGACTGTACGCCCGGCGCACATCGGCCTCCCGTCCGTCGAGCAACTGCAGTCTCCGATTCTCCATGATGCGGTCCTCGTGACCGCGACCCACGCCGACATGGACCGGTTCCAACCCGGCGGCAGCTTCGCGTACCGCCTGCACGGTCCGGGCCTCGACATCGGCGCAGACGACGCCGTGGCAGTGGCTGGCGTTGACGAGGACATGGGCGGCCTCGATGCCGGGATCGGCTCCCAGCTGGGTGCGCACATTGACCAGATAGCCGTCATCGATAGAGCCGATCTCGGCGATGGCCACCGCGTCGACGGAGACCAGGGCGATCGTTGTCGCCTCGTCGCGCAGCACCAGGGCCGTCACATACAGTCGATCGGTCCCCCTGGCAGCGTCGACGGCGGCATACAGGGGGTCTTCCGTCTGCTCGGCTGGCGAGCCGGTGATGTCCGCTTTGGCCACCCCCGCCAGCAGTGGGCGTGGAGACGTGCCATCAGTGCTCATACCTGTCCTCCTCTCGCGTCTGCCCACAAAGAAAACGCCCCGGACGCATGATGGCATCCGGGACGCAAGTCCGGTCGTGTGCCACGGGTTGGGAAGGGTTGGGCCAGAACCACCGAGCCGCGTTGAGCCGCAGCGAGCGAAGCGAATCGGCGGCTCCATCTCGGGCCAATCTAGTCGTAGTATTCCTGGCCAAGGTGCGTGATCAGATCCTCGCCCATAGCGTAGCGCAGCGTGTTCTTCAACTTCATCATCTGAATGAAGATGTCGTGCTCGGGATACAGCTCCGGCGCCGTTTGTGGGCTCTTGAAATAGAAGCTCAGCCACTCCTGTATACCCTTCCACCCACAGCGTTGCGCCAGGTCGGTGAGCAGCACCAGGTCGAGGACCAGCGGCGCGGCCAGGATGGAGTCGCGACAGAGAAAATCGACCTTGATCTGCATCGGGTACCCCAGCCACCCGAAGATGTCGATGTTGTCCCAACCTTCCTTCTCGTCGCCGCGGGGCGGATAGTAGTTGATCCGCACCTTGTGGAAGATGTCGCCGTAGAGCTCGGGGTTCAGATCCGGCTGCAGGATGTGCTCCAACACACCCAGTTTGCTCTCCTCCTTCGTCTTGAAAGAGTACGGGTCGTCGAGGACCTCGCCGTCACGGTTGCCGAGGATGTTGGTCGAAAACCAGCCGCGCAGTCCGAGTTGCCGCGCTTTCAGACCCGGCGCCAGGATCGTCTTCATCAGCGTCTGGCCCGTCTTGTAGTCCTTGCCCATGATGGGTACCCCACGGGCGTTGGCCAGCTCGATCAGCGCCGGCGTGTCCACCGTCAGGTTCGGCGCCCCGTTGAGGAAAGGCACACCCTCCAGCAGAGCCGCGTACGCGTAGATCATGCTGGGGGCGATACCCGGGTCGTTCTTGCGTAAGCCCTCCTCGAAGGATTCCAGGGTCTTGTGCACGTCGCTGTTCTCGAGGAAGACCTCCGTGCTGCCGCACCAGATCATGACGAGGCGGTCACAGCCGTTGTCACTCTTGAAGCGCTGGATGTCTTCCTGCAGCTCCAGCACCAGGTCGGACTTGTTCTTGCCGCTCTTGGTGTGTGAGCCCTCCAGGCGGCGCACGTAATCGCGGTCGAAGACCGCCTTCATCGGTTTGATCGCCGAGAGCCGGTCCTTCAGCTGGTCCAGCGTGTTCTGATTCAGTACACCCGCGTGGGATGCGGCCGCGAAGGAATCGTCGGGAAACACGTCCCAGCCCCCGAACACGAGCTGGTCGAGGCCGGCCAGCGGGACGAAATCCTTGATGAGAGGAGAGCGCTTCTCGGTACGCTTGCCGAGGCGGATGGTACCCATCTGCGTCAGCGAGCCGATGGGCGAGCCGAGACCGGCCTTGATCGCCTCTACCCCGGCGATGAAGGTGGTGGCTACGGCACCCATGCCGGGCATGAGAACACCGAGTTTGCCATCGGCGGATTGGATCTTGTCGGGTCGGTTCATCTGGCTCTACCTCTGTAACGAACGGTGGAAGGTCGAGGATCTTCTGATCTGAAGTTAGGCCTGGCATCCTATCGGACAAATGAATCTTTGCTATCTTATCCATAGACGTTCTCTATGAATCTCCAACACCTGAAATACTTCCTCGCCATCAGCCGCACCGGCGGGTTCACGGCAGCCGCCCGGCAGCTGCACGTGACCCAGCCGACGGTGTCGAGTGCCATCGCCGAGCTCGAGCAGGAGATGGGGGTCCGGCTGTTCCATCGGGGTCGGCAGGTGGAGCTGACGTTGGAGGGGCGCACCCTCATCGACTATGCGGTGCAGGTAGAAGACCTGCTCGACGAGGCCCGGGAGCGCGTCACCGGCGGTCTGCCACAGGCCGGTGACAGCTTCCGCTTCGGCGCCATCGACGCCGCCGTCATCTACCTGCTGCCCGAGATCCTGCGTGATTACGTCGTCGGCCATCCCGAGGTGGAGCTGGCCATCGAAGTCGGTCCCACATCGCGGGACCTGGTGGAGCACGTACTGGCCAACCGGGCGGAATTCGCCATCATCTCGCTGCCGTACGAACACCCCCGCCTGCAGACCCTGGCCGTACTGCGCGACGAGATGCCCCTCGTAGTGGGGCCGTCTCATCCTCTGGCACAACGGCGGCGCGTCCGCGTTGCGGACATCGCCGACGAGCCCTTCATCCTGTTTCAACCGGATTCCGTGTCCCGCCGGATCGTCGATGAGCACTTCGCCGAAGCGGGCTTCTCGCCGCGGGTGGTAATGGCGATGCGCAGTCCCGAAGCCATGCGCAAGCTGGTGGAGGCCGGCGTGGGAATCTCCTTCCTCCCCCGTGTCGCGGTGGCCGAATCACTGACCGCGGGCACACTTCGCCAGGTGCGGATCAGCGGCCTCTCTCTGCACCGCCAGATCGGCCTGGCCTGGCGCCGGGGACGTTACTTCGGGCCGGCGGTACGAGCTCTCATCGAGGCTTTTGTGGCCCAGTATGACCTGGATGAAGAGTGGCGGCACCAGGTTTTGACAGGCTGATCAGCGCCGCAGTGACAACGACATCGGGGCGTCGGTCACCGCCTGGGGGTCGTCGTCGGCGGCGGCCAGCTGTTGCAGTCGCGTTTCGAGCTGGGCTATTTCCCCCAGCTCACTCAGTTCGGCGCGCAGCCTGGCGACGCCACGTATGCCGCGAAAATATCCGGCATAATGACGCTTCATGCTGATCATGCCATAGCGTTCGCCGAAGTGGCTGACGCTGAGCCGCAGATGGTGCTGGCAGAGCTCGGCACGCTCACGCAGGCAAGGCTCGGGGAGCAGGCTTCCGGTGTCGAGGTAGTGGCGGATTTCGCGGAACAGCCAGGGGTGGCGGATCGCGGCGCGGCCGATCATCACCCCGTCACAACCGGTCTCTTCGAAGGCGGAGCGCGCCGTCTGCGGCGAGACCACGTCGCCGTTGAGGATCACCGGTATCTGTACGGCCGCCTTGATCCTGGGGATCCACGAGTAGTCTACGTCCCCCTTGTGTCCCTGGGCCCTGGTGCGGCAGTGTACGGCCAGCGCCTGCACTCCCTCATCCTGCAGCATCCGGGCCACCTCGACGATCTGGATACTTGCCGCATCCCAGCCGAGCCGCGTCTTCACCGTCACCGGCAGGTGGGTGGCACCGCGCACGCGCCGCACGACCTGACGCATCTGCGGCAGATCCCGCAGCAGGCCGGCGCCGGCGCCCCGCAGAGCGACGTTCTTCACCCAGCAGCCACAGTTGATGTCGATGAGATCCGGCTGGCGCTCGGTGGCTCGACGCGCAGCCTCTTCCATCGATCGCTCTGAGGCCCCGTAGATCTGGATACCGAGGGGCCGTTCCCCGTCGGAAAAATCAAGTTTGCGGGCCGTTCTGCGTGGACCCTCGGGATCCTCTCTGAGCAACCCTTCGGCGTTGACGAACTCCGTGTAGACCAGGTCCGCCCCCAGCTGCCGGCACACGAGCCGGAACGGCTGTTCGGAGATGTCCTCCATCGGCGCCAGCAACAGGCCGGGATGGACGCTGATCGCACCGATTCTGAGAGGGTGGTCCAGGGCCATGGGACGCTACAGGCCGGAACCGGGCAGCTTCAGGGATTTCATGACGCGCACCGTGCGGCGCTGAATCATCGGTCGCAGACGGTCGACGAGCTTCAGCCATTCAGGACTGCCGTAGAAGGCTTCGATCGCCTTGTCGCGCGCCTTGTGGTCTTTGAAGGACCGCATCCAGGCGAACTCGTCGGGACGATCGGTTTCCCAGGCAGCGACGAAGGTGATTCCGTATTTGCCCATGAAGGATCTGGCCTTGCGGAACTCACGCACAAAGGCAGCCTGCTTGCCCTTGTGCAATTTGTAGATGCGCAGTTCGTGAATCATTGGTTGCCTTCTGTTGGATGCACGCCGGAAGGAGTGGCGAGCCATTGCACGGGAATGTCGTGTGCCTCATCCGGGATCCGATCGATGACAGACTCGTCATACGTAAGGCCGATGGTGGTGGCCCCCGTGGCACTGGCCAGAAACCGATCGTAGTAGCCACCCCCCTGGCCGATGCGGAAGCCGCGGCGATCGAACAGCAGACCCGGAACGAGGATCAGGTCGATGATGGTCAGTTCTTCGATGAAACGTGGCTGCGTGGGCTGCAGCAGACCCCAGTGCCCGGACTGCAGATCCCGCAGTCCGTCGATCTCGGCATGGCGCATGGGCGAGCCCTGAGCTTCCACGTACGGCACGATGACTCGCATGCCTGCGGCACGGGCCGCCTCGATGGCGCCACGGGTGACCACCTCGCCGGCCAGGCTGTCTACATAGCTGTGCAGGACGCGTGTCCGGGACCAGAGAGGTGACGCCTGCAGATGAAGGAGAATGGCGCTACCGTCCCGTTCCACCTGGCGTGGATCGAGGCCGGCCTGCTGTTGGCGTGCCTGACGGCGCCGGGACCGCTTGCTGTCGCCTGTCTGCCAGTGGTTGATCACACGCTCACGCTATCGGGAGCACGGCATCCTGTCAATCATGCGCCGGGAGCAATTCAGCTTTGACCATGACCGGAGAAACGGGTAAATTTCTTTGCTTTCCTCATCCCACCTGCCAGCCTGCCAGACGATGACAACAACCCCCGAATCGCTCCCTGAACAGCAGACGGTCGAGGACCGCGACCTGCAGCAGCGACTCCGTCACCAGGGGGCGCTGCCACGCCATATCGCCATCATCATGGATGGCGATCGCCGTTGGGCCAAGGAGCGGGGACTGAAGATCACCGAGGGCCACCGCCATGGCCGCGAGTCGGTGCGTGATATCGTGCGCGCCTGCGGCCAGTTGGAGGTGGAGGCCCTCACCCTCTACACATTCTCGAGCGAGAACTGGACCCGCCCCCGGCACGAGGTGGCAGCGCTGATGCACTGGCTCGAGGAGTCCCTGCTCGACGAAACGCCGGAGCTGCACGACAACAACGTACGCCTGTCAGCCATCGGCCGTCTCGAGGCACTGCCACCCAAGGTCCGCACCGCTCTCGACAAGGCGCTGGCCGAGACCGCCGGCAATACCGGCCTGCGGCTGAACCTGGCCCTCAATTACGGTGGACGCACCGAGCTGGTAGATGCCTGTCGCGCCCTGGCTCGACGGGCCCGCGATGGTGATCTCGACGCCGACGCTATCGACGAAGCCGACATCGACGAGGCTCTCTATACATCAGATCTGTCAGATCCGGACCTGTTGATCCGTTGCAGCGGCGAGATGCGGCTGAGCAATTTCCTCCCCTGGCAGATGGTCTACACCGAAATCTACTTCACGCCGATATTCTGGCCCGACTTCCGCCGCCACCATCTCTACGAGGCGGTGCGCGATTTTCAGCAGCGACAGCGGCGCTTTGGCGCCTGAGTGAGTCGTGAGCGACACATCCGGCGGCAGCAACCTGGCACACCGGATTCTGTCCGCATGTGTCTTCGTCCCGGTGGTCCTCGGACTGACCTGGGCCGGCGGCTGGGCCCTCTTCGCCCTGGTGGTGGCCATCGTCGGTCGCGGCACGTGGGAATTGCTGCACTTGGCGCACCAGTCGGGGCAACGGCCTGCCACCACGGTGGGCGTGATCCTTGCCCTTGGCACCTGCACTTACCTGCAGCTGCGCGGCGCCGACGGTGGGTTCCTGCTGTGGCTGACAGCGGCAACACTCATGGCGCTGGTGGTGTCCTTGCGCCAGGGCGTGCAGGGATACCTGGCCAATGCCCTGCTCACCCTCGCTGGCGTCAACATGATCGCCCTCCTCGGATCGAGCCCGCTGCTGCTGTCAGCACGCCTCGGCGACTCGGCACCCGTCCTGCTCGTCGCCCTCTTCGGCTCCATCTGGCTCACCGACGCGGTGGCCTACGGAGGCGGCCGCCTGCTGGGACGGCGGCGGTTGGCGCCCACCATCAGTCCGGGCAAGACGATCGCTGGATTTGTGTCCGGACTCGTTGGCGGGCTGCTGCCGATGGTCCTGTATTCACAGCTGCCTGGCTGGAGTTTCGTCGAACTGGCCGGACTGTTTTTCCTCGTGGCTGCCAGTTCCCAGCTGGGTGATCTGGTGGAATCGGCCATCAAGCGTGACCTGGGAGTCAAAGACGCGCCCGCCCTCATCCCCGGGCACGGTGGTCTGCTCGATCGGTTCGACTCGTACTTCTTCGCCTTTCCCGTAGCCTTCATCTACACCGTCTTCTTGAAAAGCTGAGCTGCCCGTGCTGGCATCCGCCATCGATTTTCTCGTCACCGTCGGTTACTTCCTCATCGCTCTGGGCGTGCTCGTCTTCGTGCACGAACTGGGGCATTTCCTCGTCGCCAAACGCGCTGGAATCCGCGTCGAGCGATTCTCTCTCGGCTACCCGCCGAAGATGGTCGGGTTTGAGTGGGGGGAAACCGAATACTGCATCTCGTGGGTTCCCTTCGGGGGCTACGTAAAGGTCGCCGGCATGGCCGACGTGGGCGAGGAGGCAGCCACCGGCGCTCCCTGGGAGTTTCCGTCAAAGTCGGTCGGTGTGCGCATGGCCGTTATCGCCGCCGGGCCGCTGATGAATTTCCTCTTCGCCTTCGCTGTCTTCGTCGTCGTCTACGGAGCCTGGGGCCTCGACACCTGGGGCTCCACCGTCGTGGCGCCGCAAGACGATTCTGTCGCACAGGTCGCCGGACTGATCCGCGGTGACCAGGTGCTCGAAGTCGACGGCGAGGCGATCGCCAATGACTACGAGCTGCTGAAAGCCCTCGAGGCCCACCCGGAGCTGGGGGCCGTGCTCACAGTGCAGCGCGGCGACGGCAAGCGGCAGATCGAATTGCCGGCGGCGGTGGAGACCGGATACGGCATCAGTATCCTGCTGCCGACGAAGATTGGCTCCGTCGATCCCGGTACTCCGGCCGAAGGTGTGGGTCTGCAGCGTGGCGACGTCATCACCGCTGTCGAGGGTACCGCCGTGTCCAGCTGGTCGGACATGCGCGAGTTGATCAGCGCCCGACCGGCGGAGTCCATCGCGCTGGCGTGGCAACGGGACGGAATCGAGATGACGTCGGCCATCGTCCCCGAGGAGCGGGTGAGCCAGGATGAACGTATCGGCGTGATCGGCATCCGGCCCTTTGAGGCCGGCTCCATAGACATCGGCTGGTGGAAAGCCACCAGCTTGGGCGCTGTCAGCGTCTATACGTCGTCGTACCTGATCCTCGAGTTTATCGGCGGCATATTCGAGAACAGTCGTTACAAGGAACTGGGCGGACCGATCCGTATTGCCAGGATGGCTGACGACACGGCACAGATGGGTCTGAAGTACTTCCTCCGCTTCCTGGCCCTGCTCAGTGTCAACCTCGGCGTGCTGAACCTGTTGCCCATTCCCGTTCTCGATGGCGGCCACCTCACCTTCCTGACCCTGGAGGCGATCCTGCGGCGCCCCCCCTCGGTGCGCCAGCGTGAGGTGTCACAACAGATCGGTCTCGTCATCATCCTCTTCATCATGGTGGCCGTCACCTTCAACGACCTGAACCAGTTCGTCTTCCACCACATCGCTGAGCTGTTCCAGTAGGCCACCATGCCTGCGCCCGGGTCGCAGGCCGACCACGACCTGACCCGATTCGTCCGCTCCGAGGCGACGAGGCTCGGTTTTGATCTTGTGGGAATCACCAGCGCCGATCCTCTCGAAGCGGCAGAATTCAACGCCCGCTGGGTGGCCCAGGGCTACGCTGGCCAGATGGGTTGGCTGGAACGCAATCTTGAGAAACGAGCCGACCCGCGACAGCTGGTCCCCGGGGCTCGCTCCGTCATCTGTCTGGGCATGTACTATGACCCGCCCGGTGCTGCCGAAGGGGCTGACGGCGACGCCGGACTCGCCGGGCGCATGGCCCGGTATGCCCGTGGCGACGACTACCATGACCTCATCAAGTCACGTCTCGCCGGGTTGTGGGAGTCTCTCCTTGCCGAGGCGGACCACGACATCAGCGGGCGCTACTACGTCGACACAGCGCCCGTGCTCGAGCGTGAACTGGCGGCCCGTGCCGGCCTCGGCTGGTGGGGGAAGAACACGGTCCTCATCCACCGCCGGGGCGGCTCCTACTTTCTTCTTGCCGAACTGATCACTACGGCGGCCCTGGAGATCGACGCCCCGGCAACCGACCATTGCGGCAGCTGTACGCGCTGCCTCGACGCCTGCCCGACCGAGGCTTTCCCCGAGCCGTACGTGCTCGACGCCCGGCGCTGCATCTCCTACCTGACGATCGAGCTGAAAGGTTCCATCCCGGAGGATCTGCGCCACGGCATGGGTGACTGGCTTCTCGGCTGTGACATCTGCCAGGACGTGTGCCCCTGGAACCGCCGGTCCGCCAGCACTCGGGAGCCAGCCTTCCACGCGCGGGCGGGCCTCGATCCGGTGAATCTGCTCGAGTTGATCCGGATGGACCGCGACGCCTTCAACGAACGCTTCCGGAGAAACCCAGCAAAACGCCCCAAGCGCCGAGGCATGCTGCGCAACGCCGCCGTCGCGCTGGGTAACTCAGGTCAGCGCGACGAGGCTGTGCCAGTGTTGGTGGGAGTGTTGCAGAACGAAGAAGAACCGCTGGTGCGCGCCCACGCGGCCTGGGCTCTGGGCAAACTCGGCGGCGAGCAGGCGAAGCGGGCACTGCACGAAGCGAAGCAGGTCGACCAGGACAGCGACGTGAAAAGAGAAATCGACTCGGCCCTGGCGATGGTGAAAGACTGATCGCCGGGCGCCCGTCCCTGGGTACGCGCTCAACGGCTGACCAGTACTCAATACAGCCTCGTCGGACCAACATGTGTCGGGCGTGGGCGCCGGGGCGGACCGAAGCGCCTCAAGCCGGTCCAAGCTAGAACTCCAGAAGGGATTCAGGATCCCGCGAGACCGGCCGGGCTGTTTCGGCCGGGCTCGCAGAGCCAACGATCAAGCGTCACGATGTGGCCACCGAAAGGACCGGCGCCGGCGCGCAGGGCCGCCCCGGCGCCCACGCACACACTGAATCCGGCCCTACTCCCGCCCCAGCAGCGCCCGCACAAACTCCCCGCCGTCGAACGACTGCAGATCGTCGATCCCCTCGCCGACACCGATCAACCGGATCGGCAGACCCAGTTCGCGGTACAGGGCGAAAGCGATTCCTCCCCGTGCCGTGGAATCCAGTTTCGTCAACGCCAGGCCGGTGAGAGGCACCGCCTCGTGGAAGGTCCTGGCCTGGGCCAGGGCATTCTGCCCCGTCGTTGCGTCGAGAACGAGAAGCGTGTCGTGGGGAGCGCCGTCGCAGGCTTTGGCCAGAGAACGCCGCACCTTCTTCAGTTCCTCCATCAGATTCGTCTTCGTGTGCAGCCGCCCCGCGGTGTCCACCAGCAGGACATCGGCGTCCCGCGACTTGGCGGCCTCCACCGCGTCGAACACGACAGCCCCTGGATCGGCCCCCTGTTGAGCTCGAATGATGTCGGCCCCCGATCGTTCCGCCCACACCTGCAGCTGGGCGACGGCGCCGGCGCGAAAGGTATCCCCTGCGGCCATGATCACCTTGCGCCCGGCCTCGGCATATCGCTGGCCCAGCTTACCGATCGTCGTCGTCTTGCCGACGCCGTTGACACCGACCACGAGCAGCACATAGGGCCGCGCCGGCAGGAGACCGGGATCGAAGCCGTCACCGCCGGTGACGAGGGCCTCCAGCTCTGCCTGCAGCATGTCGAAGACGTCGGCATCGGGCGTCTCACGATCGCGGTTGCGCAAGCCGTCGACAATGGCCAGCGACGTGTCCACGCCGACGTCGGCAGTGATCAGGATCTCTTCGATCTCATCGAGGGTGTCGTCGTCCAGACGGCGGCCACCGACCGCCTCGGTAATTCGATCGACGACGGCGGTACGGGTGCGCGTCAGTCCGGAGCGAATGCGATCGAAAAAACCGGTGCTCAAGACGGATCAGCCGGGGCCAAGAACACCCTCTTCGATGGCGGGATCGACGATGTAGAGCATCGGTTCATCCTGCAGGTCGATCTGCCGCGCTTCGGGCAGACGGCGACCCCGGGGATCGATGAGAACGTCGATGGTGGGCCGCGTCGGATGCAGCCGGCTGGTGGCGACGACACGACCGATCTCGCCGTTGTTGAGCTTGACGAGACTGCCCAGGGGAAAGATGGAGACGATGTTGATCAGGGCCTTGATGAGGCGCCGCTCGAACAGGCTGTTGCGCAGGTCGATGATTTCCTTGAGAGCGTTGTAGACCACCCGCGCCTGCCGGTCCGCTCGCGGCTGAGCCATGGCCTCGTAGGTGTCCACCAGACCGATGATGCGGGCGAACTCGTGTATATCGTCGCCTTTCAGGGCATTGGGATAGCCACCACCGTCACGCCGCTCGTGCACCTGGACAACGACCTTGCCGACCCACTCGAAGGCCTTGCCGAAGGAGCAGACGATGCTCTCTGATTGCTGCGGATGCCCCTGCAGGAGCTGCAGCTGACTGGAGGTCAGCCGCGGCGACGCCAGGACCTCTTCCGGCACCTTCAACATGCCCAGGTCGTGGGTCAGTCCGCACAGTCCCAGGGCCAGGGTGCGGCGCTCGTCGAACTCAACCTCCCGTCCCAGGCGCATGGCCATGACGGCGACGTTGACGCTGCGACGTGCCAACGAATCAGCGGCGGGGCGGCGGCGCACGGTCTCGGTGAGCAACGCCTCCGACTGGCCCAGCTCGTTGACGGCGCTACGAACGGACGCCACCACGAGGGGTCCATTCGGCGCGCGGCCGTCAGCGGCCGCCTCGAACAACTCGTTGGCCGCCTCCACGAGGCCGTCGTAGGCGACGGCGGCACCTTCGGCCTGGCTCAGGTCAGCGGTGTCGGAGAGAGCCTGATCGTCGCCGAGGGTGGGTGCGTCGGGGACTTCAGCGACGGCCGCCATCATCGGTTCATCGGGATCCGGTTGGGGCGCTGCCGGTGCTGGCCTGGTCAGCACCGAACTGCGTGAACGACCGCCGCGCAGCTCCCTCGAGGAGCGCAGCATCTGGCTCATCCTAAGCGCCATTGCCACGCTCCGCCTGGATCAGGCGATTCATCCAGTCCGCATCGATTCCTTCCAGCTTGCGGCTGAAACCGATGACCAGGGCGATATCGCAGATGTTGTTGATCTTCCGTGGAATGCCGTTGGAATACTCGAACACCAGCTCCAGCGCTTCGGGCGCGAACAGCGCTTCGCCCCGCCCGGCCGTACGCAGACGGTGGCCGACGTAGTCAGCCGTAGCCTCCGCGTCGAAGGGGTGGAGAAACCCGCGCGTGGCAATCCTCTGGTCCAGGGCCGCGTGCTTGCGGATGCGCTCGGGCAGCTGCGGCTGGCCGACGAGCAGCAGCGTGATCAGGAAGGCGTCGTCGAGCTGCAGGTTCAGCAGCAGACGGATCTCCTCGAAAATCGACTGATCCTCGAGCAACTGAGCCTCGTCGAGGACGACGACGGTCTCCCGGCCATTGCTGTAGGCTTCGTAGACCAGTTCGTGGATCCGGTGCACGAGTCGTGCGCGATCGAGATCGGTTCCTTCTTCTCCCAGCTGATAGAGGAGTTCACGCAGGAATTCCTCGGCCGTTCGACAGGGATTGCTGAGCAGGGCGATCTCGGTCTTGTCCGGATCCAGCTCATGCAGCAGGGCCCGGGCCATCATCGTTTTGCCACAACCCGACTCGCCGGAGATCAAGGCGGCGCCATGGCGGCTCGACAGCGTGTAGAGCAACCGCGTATAGAGGTCTTCCAGATCCTCCGACCGGTAGAGGAATCGGGGATCGGGTGTGTTCTCGAAAGGCTTCTCTTCCAGACCCCAGTACGCTTCGTACATGGAAAGTGCTACCCATGTCGGGAAGAAGTGGAAGGCGGCCACCACCGAATCCAACTGTAGATCCAGCCGGGCCCTAGGCTGGTGCAAGAAGCATAAACTTATAAAGAATACCATCTTAGCTCAAGAAGTGTCAAGGCGCAGAACGACTGCCTGCCAGGGATATATTGGCAAAACTCATGCTAAACATGCAAAACTCGATCCGCCGGTGTACTGCGGTGGCCGTTTGACCCTGACAGGGGCGCCGGGTACATTCAGCCGGCTGACAGAGGGAGTTGTACTCGCTTGCAGGACAACCAGTTACAAAAAGCAACCAGAAGTCGTGGAAGGGCTCTGTTCGGCCTGTGCCTATGGGGTTTGCTGCGCGCCGCCGATGTTGATGCCAGCGGGACGGAGCTGGAACCCGGGATGCACGGCTATGGCCTGACGGTCATGGAAGGCACACGCATCGATACGTTCGGGGTGCAGATCCTGGGATGGGAACGCAACGGCGCCCTGCCCGGTCGGGACCGGATCCTGGTGCGTCTCTCGGGACTGGGCCTGGAAGAAAGCGGCATCGTTCTCGGCATGAGCGGCAGTCCCGTGTACGTCGACGACCGGCTCATCGGCGCTGTTGCCTACGGGTGGTCCTTTGCCAACGAGCCGGTGGGTCTGCTGACGCCGATCGAAGAGATGCTCGAAGTGATGGACCGCGATCTTTCGGGTGATTCGCCACCCGCTGACGTGGCCGCCCCGACGACGGAGCCGGGCTGGCGGCGGTTGGGCTCGCCTCTCTGGGTGTCCGGTGCGGGGCCGGAGACAATGCGACTGCTGACCGATCTGCTGAGTCCCATCGGTCTGCAGCCGCTGGCCGCTTCAGGGGGCACGGAACAGAGCGACACGGTCGCACCGCTGATGCCCGGCAGTGCCGTCGGCATCCAACTCGTCGGCGGCGACCTGAGCATCACCGGTATCGGTACCGTGACTCACGTCGACGGCAACCGGCTGGTCGCCTTTGCCCACGATCTTGTCGGTAGTGGCGCCATCGACGTGCCCTTCACCACCGCCAACATCCACGGCATCCTGTCGAACCAGTCAAGTTCGTTCAAGCTCGGATCGGCCACAGCCGTTGTCGGTGCCGCCCGCCAGGATCGCTACAGCGGCGTCGCCGGGGTCACCCACGAGCGAGCCAGGACCTTGCCGATGGCGGTCGACGTGCAGACGGCGACGATGACGAACCAGTTCTCCTTCGATCTGGCCAGACACCGGTTCTACACGACCAGTCTCGCCCAGGTGGCATTGATGAGATCGATGGAATCGGCGGCCAAGGCACTGGGCGACGCCAGCGTCTCCGTCACCCTCGAGGTCGAGTTGGATGACGGCCGCTCTCTGTCATGGCAGCGAGTCTATACCGGGCTCAACGCCCCCATCAGTGCAGCCCTGGAGGTCGGGCGCCCGCTGCGGGCCCTGGTCCAATCGGGATTCGAGGACCTGGAGGTCATGCGGATTCGTACGCAGGTGAGCGTCGACGAGAGGATCCATACGGCGCGAGTCGATGGGGCCCGGCTGGACCGCGCCACCGTCGAGGCGGGATCCGTAGCCCACGTCACGGTACACCTGACACCCTTTCAGGCGTCGCCTCACGACGTCGTCATTCCCATCGGCATCCCCGCCGACGCTGTCGGTACGGTCCGGGTGCAGATCGGCAGTGGGCGGGCCGCCGCCGAGTGGGAGCAGAGCCGCTGGCCACAAACCGCACCGGGGAACAGCGACGAACTGCTGCAGCGTCTGCGACAACCTGCCCGTGATGACGAGCTCGTCGTCGAACTGGTCACCGAAGCTCCCGGGCTTGCCGTCGGTGGCCGTGAGCTGCCGACGCCACCCCCCTCGGTGCACCGACTGCTGACCGAGACCCATGCGTCCGGGTTCGTCCAGCCCCTGGCGTTGAAGGTGCTGGCACGCCAGCGCCGAGCCACCGACTACGTACTTCAGGGCGAACACGTTCTCACCGTGAACATCACGGCGAAAGGCACGCACAGATGAAGGGCGATCTGCTGGCGCTTGCGGCACTTGTTTCGATCTGGGATTTCAGCACGGCATTGGCTGTGGAGCCCGTCACCCGGCACCATGGCCGGTATGAGGACTTCGCCGAGGGCACGAGCCTGGCCGTGGCCGTCGATGACGAAGGCCGTCTGACACTGGCCCCCGTGCCGACGGCCCTCACCGAGACCGGGAGTCAGCGGATCTGGAAGGTCACCGCCACTGGCGAGGTCTTGTGGATCGGCACCGGAGATGATGGCAAGCTCTACCGTCTGCAGGAGGGAGATGAGCCGCAACTGCTCTTTGACTCGCCGGAGGTCAGCCTTCACGCCCTGACCGCGGCGCGGGACGGCGGCGTCTATGCCGGCAGTTCGCCGGATGGCATACTCTACCACGTCGGCGGTGACGGCGCGGTGGAAACCGTGGCACGCACTGAGTCCCGCTACGTGTGGGACGTGGTGGCTGACGGCAAGGGCCTGCTGGTGGCCACGGGAGCCCCGGCCCGGGTGCTGCACCTGGAAGGGGGTGAGACAGAGACCTGGTTCGAGTCCACAACCGACGGTCATGTCCGCTGTCTGGCGCGCGCCGGATCTCACTGGTATGTCGGCACCGCCGTGGCCGGCAAGTCTGGCGATGACGCCGCGTCGCGGGCGCGGATCTATGAAGTGGATAGTGAGAGCAACCGGCTTCTGCTGGAAACCGAATACGAGGAGATCACACAGCTGCTCGCCCGGGGCGATACTCTGTTTGCCGCGATGACGACGGCGCCCGCCGTCAACGAAGCGGGTGGTGGTTCAGCCGAGCCCGTCTCGGCCCTGCTGCGGATCGGACCCGACGGCGGCGCCTATCCGATCTGGCAGGGCGTCGGTATCGTTGTCGGGCTGCTCGCCACAGCAGAGTCACCGTTGACCGTTGTGTTGCGCGAGCCGGGTCGCGTGTTGCGCCTGGACACTGACGGTGGGAACCGCCAACGGTTGGCGCACCTCGATTCTCTGGTCCCGAACAGTGCCACGCTGTGGCGTGGCCATCTCGTGGTCGGCGACGGCCGCTCGGGGCGGCTCGCCCGCCTGACACCGGCTCCCGGTGACAGCGGCTGGTTCGAGTCACAGGTGGAGGATCTCGGTGCTCACGGGCAGTGGGGGGCCATCGAGTGGGAGGCGGACACCCCCCGAGGCACGCTGGTGCGCCTGCACACACGCACGGGAAACGGTGTGGTGCCCGATGACAGCTGGAGCCGCTGGTCGGAGCCGCTGGAGGAATCCGGCGCCAGGATCCCCAGTCCGGCGGCACGCTATCTGCAGTACCGCGTCGTACTGAGCGGCGACGAGGACCGGGGACCTGCCGTGCGGCGGATCTCCTTCACGGCAAGACAGACGAACCTGCCACCGCGTATCGAGTCGCTCACCACCTTTGCCTATCGCGGCAATCCCCAGGCTCCCGGGCCACTGCCCCCACAACCCCCCAACGGCGGCGGCAACAGCAGCTTCCGGCTGCCACAGAGCAAGTCGCTGCGCCTCGTGCGGTGGAAGGCCTCGGATGCCAACGACGACGGCCTGCGTTACAGGATCTACCTGCGGGGTGAGGGGCAGCAGACGTGGAAGCTGGTCGAGGAGGATGTGGAGCTGTCCAGCGTCATCTGGGACACCGAGAGCATGCCGGAAGGTATGACCCAGTTGCGCATCGTCGCCTCGGATGCTGAGCACAATCCAGCGTCGCGGGCTCTGGAGGATGAATACGTCAGCGAGCCCTTCCCCATCGACAACAGTCCGCCCGTCGTCGGTCTGCGGGTGCGGCAGGATGGTGCTGTCACGGTCATCGAGGCCAGCTTCGCCGATCAGGTGTCGGCGGTTCGTGGTGCCGGGTACAGCGTTGACTATGAAGACCACGGACCAAGACTGGCCGCCGGCGATGGCCTGTTCGACAGCCGCACGGAACAGGCCGTCTTCCGTCTGGAGAATCTGGCGCCGGGGGAGCACGTGATTTCGGTGCAGGCCTGGGACCAGCTGGACAACGTCGGCGTCGCCCGCGTCATGATCGACGTTGAGTAGTCGAAGTGGAACCAGCTGATCGCGATCGGACGCACATGCGCCGCGCCCTGCGGCTGGCGGCGCGCGGTCGGGGTCGCGTCAGTCCCAACCCCATGGTAGGGGCGGTCATCGTTGATGATCGGGGTCAGGTTGTCGGTGAAGGGTATCATCACGAAATCGGTGGGCCCCACGCCGAAGCGCATGCGCTGCTGGCGGCCGGCGACCGGTCTCGCGGTGCCACGCTCTACTGCACGCTGGAGCCGTGCACGGTTTCCGGTCGCACGCCTCCGTGTGCCGAGGCGGTGGTAGCGGCCGGCATTCGGCGGCTGGTCTGCGCTCTACCCGATCCGGACCGCCGTGTCAGCGGCCGAGGGTTCTCACGGCTGCGGGAAGCCGGAATCGAGATCGAAATCGGCCTGGCCGCCGACGCCGCCGAGCAGCTCATGGGCGCCTATCTGCACCATCGGCGCACGGGTCGGGCGTTGATGACGCTGAAGCTCGGGCAGACTCTCGACGGGCGCATCGCCACACGCGACGGCCTGTCCCGCTGGATCACCGGCGACGCGGCGCGGCGACATGCCCATCGCTGGCGCTCGTGGGTGGACGGCATCATGGTGGGTGCCGGCACCGTACTCGCCGATGATCCGGCGCTGACGGTGCGCCACGTGCGCGGCCGGGATCCCCGTCCCATCGTCGTCGATGGCCGGCTGCGCTGCGACGTTTCGGCACGCGTTTTCGGTGGCCGCGAGCCGGTACTGGTGACGGCGGCCTCCAGTTCGGCCGCCAGTCGGCAGCGGTTCCTCGATCGCGGCGTCGATGTCTGGCCCTGCGCTGATCAGGAGGGAGTCATCGATCTGCGGCAGGTCAGTGCCCGGTGCGGTGAAGCCGGCATGACGCAGGTGATCGTTGAGGGGGGACGCACGCTGGCGGCTGCGGCTCTGTCTGCCGGTGCCATTGACGAGGTCATGATCTATGTGGCTCCCCGTTTCCTTGGCGGGGACGCCGTGGCCGGAATCGGTGATCTGGGGATCGATACACTCGAGTCGACGCCGCGCCTGGTCGACGTGCACACGAAACGACTGGGGGACGATGTGCTGATAACCGGGAAGGTGGCCCCGTGTTCACCGGACTGATCGAGGAGGTGGGCCGGGTGCGCCGCACCGAGCGGGCCGGCACCGACCTGCAGCGTCTGGAGATCGCCGCGCCGAAAACGGTCGAGGATCTGGCTGTCGGCGACAGCATCAGCATCAACGGCGCCTGCCAGACGGCCGTAGCGGCGACGGCGACCTCGTTCACGGTGGAATCAGTCGCCGAAACCCTGCGACTGACCACTCTGGGCAGTCTCAAGGCGGGGGATCCGGTGAATCTGGAGCGGTCGCTGCGACCCACCGACCGGATGGGGGGCCACATCGTTCTGGGGCATGTCGACGGCGTCGGTTCCGTCCGGAGGCTGGACAGAGCTGCGGGGAATACGATCCTCGAGGTGCAGCCGCCAAAGGGCCTGGCACGCTACATTGCCGACAAAGGTTCGATCACCGTCGATGGCATCAGTCTGACGGTGGTTTCCGTCGGTTCCGAGGGTGCCTTTACCATCGCTATCATACCGCATACATTAGCACATACGAACCTTCAGCAGGTCCGCGCCGGAGACCGTGTCAACCTCGAAGTCGACGTGGTGGCGCGTTACGTCGAGCGCCTGCTGGCCACCGGCAGTCCGCCGTCCGGCCTCAGCCTGGACGGCCTGCGCGACATGGGGTACTGAGACGAGGATATGCCCGGCACCGACCGGGCTTTTTTGGCTGTGCCTGACTTCAATACAATCGACGAGATCGTCGAAGAGCTCGCTGCCGGACGCATGGTCGTTCTCGTGGACGAGCGTGCCGTGGACGTGGATGGCGCTGAGCTGGTGGGCGAGGGCGAGCTCATCATGATCGCTGAACTGGTCGATTCCAACTCGATCAACTTCATGTCGCGGCACGCAGGGGGTCCTGTCTACGTCGCCGCCGACCGCACCCGTCTGGAAGGTCTGGGTCTGCAGCAGGCACAGAACCAGGGACCGCGTGGAGCCGCCTACATGGGCTCGGTGAATGCCCGACCCATCCACGGCACGGGTGTCTCCGCCCACGATCGGGCCCTGACAATCCGCATGCTGGCCGATCCCCACAGCACGCACGGCGACTTCGGCCAGCCCGGCCATGTGACCCCCATCGCGGCCCAGTCCGGCGGCGTGCTGCGACGTGCCGGCCACACCGAAGCTTCGGTGGACCTGGCGAAACTGGCCGACTACCAGCCCGTGGCCGTCCTGGCGTCGATCCTCGACGACGATGGCGAGCTGGCCTCGACACCCTATCTGCTCGAGTTCGCCGGCCGGCACGGGCTGAAAGTGGCCACAATCCGCGATCTGATCGCCCAGCGGCGACGGTCAGAAAAGCTGGTCGAGTTGCAGGCGCGGGCCGACATGCCCACTCGTCACGGTGACTTCACCACCTACGCCTACCGTTCGCTGGTGGACGGCAGTCCCTACATCGCCATGGTCATGGGCGATGTCAGCGATGGCTCACCGACGCTGGTGCGCATGCACTCCTGCTGTGTCACCGGTGACGCTCTGGGCTCGAACCTCTGCGACTGTGGCGAGCAGCTGGAACTGGCCATGGCCATGATCGCCGCCGAGGGCCGTGGCGTCATCGTCTATATCCAGAACCACGAGGGCCGCGGTATCGGCATCCTGCACAAGCTGAAGGCGTATGAACTGCAACAGCGACAGGGCCTGGACACGGTCGAGGCCAATCACGCCCTGGGGTTGCCCGCCGACAGCCGCGACTATGGCATCGGCGCCCAGGTGCTGCACGATCTCGGCCTGCGCCAACTGCGCCTGCTGACCAACAATCCACGCAAGCGGGTGGGCCTCGACGGCTACGGGTTGACCGTGGTCGAACAGGTTTCGATCGAGGCCCCTCCCAACCCTCACAACATCCGATATCTGCGCACCAAGCGCGACCGGATGGGTCATGTCACATTGCTCAACGAGGAATCCGATGCCCAAAGTGCATGAGGGCAAACTCGACGCCGCAAACCGCCGGTTTGCCGTCGTTGTCGCCCGTTTCAACAGCCTGGTCACGGGGAAGCTACTCGACGGCGCCCTGGATTGTCTGCGCCGGCACGGCTGCCCAGAGGACCAGGTCGAGGTCGCCTGGGTGCCGGGCTCCTTCGAACTGGCCCTGGCGGCACAGAAGCTGGCCGCCACCCGCCGTTTCGACGCGGTGCTGTGTCTCGGCGCCATCATCCGTTCCGATACGCCACACTTCGACTTCGTCGCCAACGAGACGGCCCGGGGAATCGCCCGCGTCAGCCTCGACAGTGGCGTGCCGGTCACCTTTGGCGTGGTCACCACCGACGACGTGGAACAGGCCATCAACCGTGCTGGTGTGCTCTCGGGGAACCGGGGTTGGGACGCGGCGATGAACGCCATCGAGATGGCGGATCTGATGACCGGCCTCGATTCACCCACTACATGACCCAGCAGCAGCGCTGGGACGACGACGAGTGGGGAGGGGACGACGACGAGCCCCTGCCCGATACCCGTTCCGGTGCCCGACGTCTGGCCCTGCAGGCCCTGTACTGGGAGGCCGCATCTCCTGGTCAACTGGATGAGGCCCTGAGACAGCGAGCCACGGCGGCGAATATGGGTGCCGACAACATCGATTTCGCCGGACGTCTGGCCCGCGCCTGTATGGAACACACCGCCGCCATCCAGGACCTGATCGCCGCCGCCGCCACAAACTGGCGCCCCGAACGCATCGCCCGCCTGGACGGACTCATCCTGCAGCTGGCCCTCACCGAACTGCGGTATCTCGAAGATGCCCCGCCGCGGGTCACCATTCACGAGGCGGTCGAACTGGCCAAGGCCTACGGTGGAGACAAGTCCCACGCCTTTGTCAACGGTGTGCTCGACGCCATCGCCCGTCAGCTCGGAATCAAGGTCTGACAGGTTGGCGGTTCTGCCGGCGTGCGCACCGCCATCTTTTCCGATGTCCATGGCAACCTCGAGGCGCTCGAAGCAGTGCACGAGGCGGGCACGGGCCTGGGTGTCGACCGCTGGATATGCCTGGGCGACGTGGTCGGCTATGGAGCGGACCCGGAAGCCTGTCTGGAGATCGTCGAAGATCTGACGACCGTCACCCTGCAGGGAAACCACGACGCTGCAGTGGCCGGTGTCCTGAGTGACGAGTACTTTAATCGAGATGCCCGGCAAGCTGTGCAATGGACCCGGGAGCGCCTGAGTGCCGGACGCAGGAAGAAACTTTGCGATCTGGCTCTGATCCATGCCGAAGGCGAGGCCTTCCACGTACATGCTGAACCCGGCGATCCGCAGGCCTGGCACTACGTCTGCGATGCCGTCGACGCCACCGCCGCCCTGGATGTCGTGGCTCAGCGCCTGCTCTATGTCGGCCATTCTCATCTGGCCTTCATCTGCGCCACGGCCCCGAGCGTGTACACGGCAGTGCGGCTCGAGGGGCATCTGAAGCTGGCTGCTGATGCCCGCTATCTGGTGAATGTGGGCAGTGTCGGTCAACCGCGGGATGGTGATCCGCGGGCCTGCTTTGCCTTGCGCGACGACGAGGCGGACTCGATCGAACTCGTGCGCGTGCCGTACGATGCAACCCCTGCCCGGCAGAAGATCGTCGATGCCGACTTGCCTCGTTTCCTGGCCGATCGCCTCGGTCAGGGCTGTTGACCTGTAGTCTCCTCGAACCTGCGATCCCATCCTGCCTGATATGCTTGCTTTCCTGAAAGACCTGATCAATGCCGTCATCGGCCGCCTGAAGAAGGCCTTTGGCTCCCAGGCCGACCGTGAATTCAAAAAGGGCCTGCCCATCATCGAAGAGGTCAACCGCCACTGCGAGTCGCTGCAGGCGCTCTCCGATGCTGAGCTGTTTCAGCAGACGGAGCAGTTCCGCCAGCGCCTGCGCCAGCGCACAGCGGAACTGACCGCCGAGGTCACCGAAGTGGAGGCGTCGCTGCGGGGTGACCTGGAGCCTGCCGATCGCGAGCGCCTCAACGATCGCCACCAGGCCGTGGAACAGGAAATCCTCGGGATCGAGGCCAGTTTTCTCGACGAGATCCAGCCCGAAGCTATCGCCGTCGTCAAAGATGCCTGCCGGCGCCTTGTGGGACGCGGCTGGGAGGTCGTGGGCACCGAGGAAGAGTGGTTCATGCAGCCATATGACGTGCAGCTCTATGGCGGCACCGTGTTGCACGCCGGCAGAATCGCGGAGATGGCCACCGGTGAGGGCAAGACTCTCGTGGCTGTGGCGCCGCTGTACCTCAACGCTCTGACGGGGCGCGGCTGTCACCTGATTACGCACAACAACTATCTGGCCAAACGCGACGGTATGTGGATGGGTGGCATCTACAACTTCCTCGGGCTCTCCGTCGGCATCATCCAGGATGCCCGCCAGACCGGGGGCGCCGAGGCCTACATCCTGCCTGTGCCCGAATCCACGCCTGCCACCTTCGAGTGGCGTGCTGCCAACCGCCACGAGGCCTACCGCGCCGACATCGTCTATGCCACCAAGGACCAGGTGGGCTTCGACTACCTCTACGACAACATGGCCACCCGGCGGGAGCACATCTCGCAGCGGGAGTTCAACTTTGCCATCGTCGATGAAGCCGACTCCAACCTCATCGACGACGCCCGCACGCCACTGATCATCTCCGGCCCGGTTCCCGAGGCAACGAACCGCTATGCCGAGTTCAAGCCCCTGGTCGAAAAGCTGCTGCGGGCGCAGACGAACCTGGTGAACAAGCTTGTGGCGGGCGCCGAAAAGAAACGGGAGAACGAGGAGGACGAGTACGAAGTCGGCGTCGATCTGTTGCGGGCCATACGCGGAGCCCCGAAGAACAAGCGCCTGATGAAGGTGCTGCAGGAGGAGGGCGTGAAGCGCCTCATCGGCAAGGTGGAAGCCGATTTCATGCGCGACAAGCGGATGGCTGAAATCGACGAGGAGCTGTTCTTCGTCATCGACGAAAAGGGCCACACCCTCGACCTGATGGACAAGGGCCGGGATATGCTGTCTCCCGACGAGCAGGCCGTGTTCATCCTGCCCGACGTGAGCGAAGCCATCGGCCTGGTGCGCAAGGACACGTCGCTGAGCGATGACGAGCGCCGTCAGCAGGAGGATGAAGCCTACCGCGACCATCAGCAGCGCACCGAAGCGGTACACAACATCAACCAGTTGATGAAGGCCTACACGCTGTTCGAGCGCGATGTGGCCTACATGGTGACAGAGGACAAGAAGGTCGTCATCGTCGACGAGTCCACCGGGCGGCCTCAACCGGGACGGCGGTTTGCCGACGGCCTGCACCAGGCCCTCGAGGCGAAAGAGGGTGTCAAGGTCGAAGCGGAGACGCAGACGGTGGCCACCATCACGCTGCAGAACCTGTTCCGCATGTACCGGAAACTGGCGGGCATGACGGGAACGGCCGAAACCGAGGCGGCCGAGCTGTGGGAGATCTACAAGCTGGACGTCGTCGTCATTCCCACGCACCGGCCGATTCGCCGTCTCGACAACGAAGACCAGATCTACCGCACCAAGCGCGAGAAGTACAACGCCATCATCGAGGACATCACCTGGCTGAACGAGCGTGGCCTGCCGGTGCTGGTGGGAACGATATCGGTGGAGATCTCAGAGCTGCTGTCCCGCATGTTGACGCGCAAGGGGATCAAGCACCAGCTGCTCAATGCCCGCTATCACGAGAAGGAGGCCGAGGTCGTGGCCGACGCCGGTCAGCCGGGCCAGGTGACGATTGCCACGAACATGGCCGGTCGTGGCACGGACATCAAGCTGAACCCCGATGTCATCCACATCGAGCGGGATCTCATCACCGCCCCGGATGTCACCCTGGCAACCGACTACAACGGCAGGTCTCTGCGGGATGAACTCACCGAGAATCCCAGTGGACTCCAGGTGATCGGCACCGAACGCCACGAATCACGTCGCATCGACAGACAGCTCCGCGGCCGTGCCGGCCGTCAGGGAGATCCCGGGGCATCGCGCTTCTACATGTCCCTGGAAGACGACCTGATGCGCCTGTTCGGCTCCGAACGGATCGCCAAAGTGATGGACCGTCTGGGAGCCGAGGAAGGCGAGGTCATCGAGCACAGCATGGTGACGCGATCCATCGAACGGGCCCAGAAAAAGGTGGAAGCGCGCAACTTCGAGATGCGCAAGCATCTGCTGAAGTACGACGATGTCATGAACCAGCAGCGGCAGGTGATCTACAACCGTCGCCGGGATATTCTCGAACGCGACACCGCTCACGACCAGGTACTGGAGCTGATGGAAGACGCCGTGGCCGGTCTCGTGGCCGCCCACGCGCAACCCGGCCTGCCGGCCGAGGAATGGACCTGGGAGGATCTGTCGGAGGAGTTTTCCGGCGTGTTCTTCACGCCCTTTCCGGTGGAGGTCGAAGATCGTGCCGGCACCGATGTGGAGGCCTTGGGCGAGGTTGTGCTCGACACAGCCCGTGGGGCGTACGAGCACCGCCGCGACCTGGTCACGGAGGAGACCTTCCGCGAGGTGGAAAAGGCGGTACTTCTGCACACGGTGGACACCTGCTGGCAGGAACACCTCTACGAAATGGACGAGTTGAAGGAGGGTGTCGGGTTCGCCGGCGTCGCCGGCAAGGACCCTCTCCTCGTCTACCAGAAAGAGGCCTTCGAAATGTTCGAGAGCCTCATCTCCCGCATCGACGCCGAGTCACTGCGCAACCTGTTCCAACTGCGTGTCGACGCCGGTCCCCCGCCGGAGCGGCGTGTGCCGCTGGGTCGCGGTCAACTGTCGGATATCCACAGCGAGGCAACCAACCTCGGCTTCCGCGGGGCGCCGCCACCGACTCCCGGACAGGCCAGTGGCGATGGTCTGCCTCTGGGCAAACCCGCCGGGGGTCCGCGGGACCGCGGACTCGTCGCCGCCGGCAGCGAGGGCACCGACACGGCCAAGAAGGCCCCCATCCGGACCGGGCCCAAGGTAGGACGCAACGACCCGTGCCCGTGTGGCAGCGGCAAGAAGTACAAGCAATGTCACGGGCGGGCCTGATCGGGGATTCATGAATGTCGGTGGACCAAGGCCCTCGACACGCGTCGTCTGGTCACGGGCGGGCCTGAACGCGGACGCGTCAAGAGGTGGATGCTGGTCTTGGGTAGTATGTTACGGCGATCGGAGGGGATGATCTCGTTCTTTTCGGGTTACCTATGGAAGCTCTGACCACCTGGCAACTAGCCCTGCTCGCCGTCTACCTGGGCATCGTCTCGGTACTGAGTCTGTTCGGCTTCCATCGATGGTTCATCCTGCGCATCTACTACCGACACCGGGACCGGCAGCCGCAGGCCCCGGGACGGTTCGGCACGCTGCCGGGTGTCACCGTGCAGCTTCCCATATACAACGAGTACCATGTGGTGGAACGCCTGCTCGGAGCCGTGGGACGGATCGACTGGCCGGCCGACAGGCTCGAGATTCAGGTCCTCGACGATTCCACGGACGAGACGCAGGGCCGGGCTCGCGCTGCCGTCGAGCGCCTGTGCTCTCGAGGGATTGACGCCCGCTACCTGCACCGCCCCGACCGCACCGGTTTCAAGGCGGGAGCCCTGGAGGCCGGCCTGGAGCAGGCTCGGCATGACTTCATCTTCATCCTCGACGCCGACTTCCTGCCCCAGCCGAGCGTGCTCCGTGAGGCCATGCATCACTTCACCGATGCCGGCGTCGGCATGTTACAGATGCGCTGGGGCCATCTGAACCGACACTTTTCCGTGCTCACCCGAATCCAGTCGATCTTCCTCGATGGACATCTCGTCATCGAGCACACCGCGCGCAACCGCTCGGGCCGATTCTTCAACTTCAACGGCACCGCCGGAATCTGGCGCCGACAGGCCATCGTCGATGCCGGCGGCTGGCAGCACGATACTCTGACAGAGGATCTGGACCTGAGTTTCCGGGCTCAGCTGGCGGGCTGGCGGTTCCTCTACCTGCCGCACGTCGAGGTGCCCGCCGAACTGCCGGTGGAGATCAACGCTTTCAAATCACAGCAGCATCGATGGACGAAGGGGGCGGTGCAGACGGCGAAGAAGATCCTGCCGCGGGTCTGGCGGGCCGACCTGCCGATGAAGGTCAAGATGGAAGCCACCTTCCACCTGACGGCCAACAGTTGCTACATCCTGATGCTGCTGATGTCGGTGCTGATGTTCCCCGTCCTCGACATCCGCAAGCTGATGTCCTGGGAACACCGGATGTTCCTCATCGATCTGCCCCTGTTCTCTATGGCGACGATGGCGATTTCAGGCTACTACATGGCCTCCCAGCGGGAACTCTACGCCGACTGGAAGACCTCCATAAAGTACCTGCCGCTGCTGATGGCGATCGGTATCAGCCTGTGCGTGAACAACGCCCGCGCCGTCGTCGAGGGTTTGGTAGGCTACACCACCGGATTCCATCGTACACCGAAATACGGCGTCAGCTCACAGGGCCTGCTCGGGGGCAAGTACGCCGGCTCCAAAACGCTCATCGCCTTCGCCGAGCTGGCCATGTCCCTCTATTTCGTCTTCGTCATCGCCCGTGCCTGGGAGATCGGCCTCTACTTCGGCCTCCCATTCCTGCTGCTGTTCCACACCGGCTTCCTCTACACGGGCCTGCTCTCCGGGCTGCAGCCCTGGCTCGTCGGGCTGCGCTTGCGTTGGGCCGCCCGCACCGCGACTGCCTGACGAAAAACGCCCCCGACCCGGTCATGGGTCGGAGGCGCTGTGTCCGGGTTCGCAAACGTCGGTGAGTCAGTCGGACTCCGGCCAGACCAGTTCGTATTGCTCGCCGGTCAGCTTCTCGCGGGCCATCAGCAGGTTGAAGGTCGGGTAGACACGATCCTTGAGTTTCCGTCGCAGGTCGCGCAGGCCGATGGCCGCCGACTGCGTCCGCCGCTTCGTGTCGCCCTTCTCATCCGAGGCCAGACCCATCGCCTCGTCAAAGGACCGCACGTACAGATCGTGTGTGTTGGAAGCCGTCGCCGCGTCAGGTGCCGTGACGGCCGCGACTGCCTTCTGGTATTCTTCCAGCAGGTTGAAGGCCCCCTGAATGTCGGCTTGAGTGATGTCCTGGGTCGGATCGTCGAAGCGCAGGATCTCGGCCTGGACTCGTCGATTGAACTGATCCAGTTTGTGGATCTCGGCTGAATAGTGCTTCAGCTGAGCGATTTCCTCTTCATTGCCACACCCCAGTGCCCCGACCAGCAAAGCCAGTGCGAGCAGTCCTCGTACCATGTCAACCTCCCGGTTCTTGGCAACCCCGGCAGCTGTGGACGTCATCCGGGGTCTTGACGGGCAAAAGGTAGGACGTACCACAAACGCAAGGCAAGCCGCCGGCTCCCGGGCCTCGTTGACGCTTTGTCGGGGCCGGGATACCTTCCCTGCCGCGCCGTCGCCGCCTTCGATCGCGACGGGCTGTCCCTGGGAGGGTGTTTTGATCAGCCGCGAGCAACTCCGCAGCCAGTTGAACGACTGTCTGCTCGACGCCCGTTTCGAGCGCTGGAGCGGCACTTATCAGCGAGGCAAGGTCCGGGATATGTATAAGCTCCCGGGAAAGCGGGTCCTCATCACGACAGACCGGCAAAGCGCCTTCGACCACGTCCTCGGCACGATCCCCCTCAAGGGACAGGTCCTCAACCGCATCGCCCAGCACTGGTTCGAGCAGACCGCTGACATCGTTCCCAACCACGTCATCTCCGTGCCTCACGCCAATGTGACCATCGGCGAGGAGCTGGCCATGTTCCCGGTGGAGATCGTCGTCCGTGGATATCTCACCGGCAGCACCGACACGTCGGCCTGGACCCACTACAACCGGGGAGTGCGGGATTTCTGCGGCAACCGCCTTCCGGATGACATGGTCAAGAATCAACCCTTCGAGACGGCGATCATCACGCCCACGACCAAGTCCGAAGAGCACGACGAATCGATCTCCGCCGAACAGATCGTCGAGCGGGGGCTGGTTGAGAAAGCGACCTGGCAGCAGATCGAAGAGATCGCTCTGGCCGTCTTCGCCCGAGGCCAACAGCTGGCTGCCGAGCAGGGCCTGATCCTGGTGGATACGAAGTACGAAATGGGCCGCAATGCTGCCGGGCAGATTGCTGTGGCCGACGAGATCCACACTCCCGACTCGTCACGCTACTGGATCCGGGACAGCTACGAGGAACGCCATGCCCGGGGGGATGAGCCGGAGAGCCTGGACAAGGAGTTCCTCCGTCTATGGCTGCGCGACAAGGGCATCTCCGACGACAACATCCCGACGCTTGACGATGATATCCGCATTCAGGTCGCCGAGCGCTACGTCGATCTGTTCGAGCGGGTCACCGGCACAGCGTTCGAACCCGATCTTGGCGAGGAACCTCTGATGGATCGGATCGGCCAGGCCATCGAACCGCACTTCGACGGCAACTGACGTTGGCCACGTCCCTGATATCGGCGCGACGACGCCGGCCTCTGGCCCGGCGGATCCTGCGCGCCGCCCTCGTCTTCCGACTTGAGCTGCGCCCGCCAGACCCCCTCGATGCGGGTCTGATTCTGCTGAGTTGGCTGCACCGTCCCGTGATCGAGATGCCCCTGCAGGCCTGTCGTGCCGTGGAAGGCCGGGCCGAGAGACTCCGCCAGCGTCTCGACGAAGTGTTTCCCTTCTGATGCTGCATCGCCAGCTGCGCTCGGCCCTGGAGGAGATCTTCGGTGAAGAATTCATCGACGAATCCCTGCGCCATTCCGAACTGGCGCAGCTGGTCATCCACGAGCACCCGCAGCGCTTCAAGGAGGCCGTACTCGGCTTCCAGCGGCTGAACTTCCGCGACGAGCAGAGCGAATATGCTGAGAAGCTGCAGCGCGAATTCGGCTATGCTCTGATCTGCTCACTGCTGCACAACCCCACCCGCGAGATGGTCGCCGAGCTCGGCCTCAACTACCTGTAGCGCCTCCCATGACCCGTCAACTGCTGGCCTTCGACCTGGGTGCCGAGAGTGGCCGTGCCATCCTCGGCCAGCTCGATGACAGCCGTCTGGAACTGCAGGAGTTGCATCGGTTCGCCACCGGCGTTTCCCCGGTGCTGGGCCGGTTGTACTGGGATGTGCTGCGCCTGTTCGACGAGGTCCAGACCGGGCTCCGGGCCGCCGCCCAGCACGATCCCGGCAGCGTCGGCATCGACACCTGGGGGGTCGACTACGGGCTGCTGGGAGCCGATGGTGCCTTGCTCGACAATCCCCGCAACTATCGCGATCCGCGGACCGAGGGAGTCATGGAACGCGGCATCGAACGCCTGGGCCGCGGACGTATCTTCTCCGCTACAGGGCTGCAGTTTCTGCCGATCAATACGCTGTGGCAGCTGGTGTCGATGCGGGAGGCCGCCTCACCGCAACTGGACGAGGCCCACCGCTTTCTGATGATGCCCGATCTGCTTCACTATTTCCTCACCGGGGAGCAGGCCGGGGAATTCACCAACGCCACGACGACACAGTTCTACGACCCACGGCAGAAACGCTGGTCGACGGAGCTCTTCGACGCCTTCAATCTGCCAGCGCGCATCCTGCCAGACATCATCCAGCCGGGTACGCGTCTGGGTATGATCTGCCCCGACGTGGCCGATCGCTGTGGCCTGTCGGCGACACCCGTGGTCGTGCCCGCCACGCATGACACCGGTTCGGCGGTGGCCGCTGTGCCCGCAGATGGTGCAGACTTCGCCTACATCAGTTCCGGTACGTGGTCACTGATGGGAGCCGAGTTGGCCGAACCGAACGTCAGTGACGCAGCGCTGCGCTACAACTTCACCAACGAGGGCGGTATGGGGGGTACGTTCCGCTTCCTGAAGAACATCATGGGGTTGTGGCTCGTACAGGAGACCCGGCGAACCTGGCAGGCACAGGGGCGGGATCGATCCTATGCTGAATTGACGGAAGCGGCGCGACAGGCCCCCGCCTTCGGGGCCCTGTTCGATCCGGATGACGCCCGTTTCCTGCCCCCGGGCGACATGGCCAGCCGCATCTCCGCAATCTGCGCCGAAACCGGCCAGACAACTCCCGGAAGCGAGGGGGCCGTCATTCGCTCCATGCTCGAAAGTCTGGCCTTGAAGTACCGCTGGGTTCTCGAGCGTCTGGAGGAGGTCCTCGACCGACGGCTGGAGCCGATCCATGTCGTGGGCGGCGGCATCCAGAACGAACTGTTGTGCCAGCTCACAGCCGATGCCGCCGGCCGCCCGGTGGTGGCCGGACCGGCAGAAGCCACCGCCATGGGCAATCTGCTGGTTCAGGCCCTCGGCCTGGGATGGCTCGGCTCGGTGGACGACATCCGCCAGATCGTGCGGGCATCCTGCGCCCCGCGCACCTACCAGCCGTCCGGCGACAGCGATCGCTGGGACGAAGCCTACGCCCGGTTCTGCCGCTTTCTGCCCTCCGGCGACAGCTACACCTAGACGAATCCCCCCCTCTCCGCGTCTGTACAGCAGAATCCGACCGCCGAACCGGCCCTCAAGGTCTGGCCGGACGGGCCGATCTAGGTGACAGGCCCCGTTCGTGTTCACCGGAACCGGACCGAGCGCCGATCGTCTACACTGCCGGAGACGTAACCATTATGCCTGCTGAAGCCACTGCACCGCCGACGCCCCGCGATGGCATCTCCACCGACCTGGTGGAAAGCTACTGGCGGGATATCCGTCACTTTGAGCCTCTGTCGCGCGCCGATGAGGTCACTCTCGTGCAACGCGCCCGCGCCGGGGACAGCGCCGCCGCCGACGCCCTGGTGACGGCCAACCTGCGGTTCGTTGTCACCGTAGCCAAGAAATACACCAGCTACGGCATGTCCTTCTCGGAACTGATCGCCGAGGGCAACTGCGGCCTGCTGGAGGCGGTCAAGCGCTTCGACGAAACGCGCGGCTTCAAGTTTATCACCTATGCCGTGTGGTGGATCCGGCAGTCGATCCTCAAGGCGCTCGCCGAGCAGAGCCGGGCGGCGCGGCCCCCCATGAGTCAGGTCAACGACCTGCAGAAAGTGGAGAAGAATGCCGCCCGTCTGACGCAGAAGCTGGGTCGGGCGCCGACGGCTGAGGAGATCGCCACGAGCGCCGAGATCAGCCTCGACCGCACCCGCAGCGCCATCGAGTTGAGTCAGAACGACCTGTCTCTCGACGCGCCTCTCACCGGCGATGAAGGGGACGACACCATGCAGGCCCTGCTGCCGATGGAAGGTCCCGGGTTCGACGAGTCCTACGATCAGGCTACCCTGTTCCGCGCCCTGCACGACTGTATCGACCATCTCGACGAACGGGAGCAGCTGATCCTGCGGGCCTATTTCGGTCTGCAGCAGGCACGGCCGATGACCCTGGAGCAGATCGGTGGTGTTCTGGGGCTGACGCGCGAACGCGTCCGCCAGCTGCGTGACCGCGCCCTGGAACGCGTTCGGGTCGAGTATGGCGATCTGTTGATGGAGTTGTCGAGTAACTGATTCGTCAGGCTGGTGCCGCCAATCCGGACCTACACAGGGTACGTTCCGATCGCTATCTTAGTTTCTCTCTTGGCGTGCCCCGGCGTTGCTGCCGCGCACGAACTCCGATCAGCCCCTCGGAAGGTGAAGGCGTGGTTCAGTACAACCTGGCGGATCTGCACACACATTCCTTCTGTTCCGACGGTCTGCGCACTCCCACACAGGCTGTCGAAGAGGCCGCGGCCGCCGGCGTGCGCGTCCTCAGTCTCACCGACCACGATACCGTAGAGGGCGTTCCGGAAGCACTGGATGCAGGCGCCACCCTCGGCCTGGAGGTCCTTCCCGGGACTGAACTGAGCGCCCATATCGAGGACCGCGAGGTCCACTTGCTCGCCTACTGCCTCGACTATCGCAGTCCACGCCTGGCGTCCTACGTCAAGCTCGTCCATCAGCGACGGCACGATCGTGGCGCCGCCATCGTTCAACGGCTCAATCAGCTCGGCGTTGAAGTCACCCTCGATGAGATTCTCGTACGCGCCGACGGCAGCCCCCTCGGTCGGCCGCACATCGCCGCCGCCATGGTCGCCACCGGTGCCGTCAGCAACAAGGAGGAAGCCTTCTCCCGTTTCATCGGTGACCGCCGCCCCGCTGACGTGCCCAAACCGCGCACGCCTTCGGCCGACGTGATCGCCATGGTGCACGAGCTTGGTGGTGTCGTCCTCCTCGCCCACCCTGGCCTGTCCGTGTCGGATGCCGCCATCCAGAGTCTGGTCGATGTTGGCCTCGACGGCGTGGAGGTCTTCCATCCTTCACATCAGCCACCACAGATCGAACACCTCAACGAGCTGGCCAGTCGACTCGAACTGCTGACCTCCGGAGGCTCCGACAGCCACGGCGAGTCCTATGGAGCCCGTATCGGTGACTGTGGCATCGGCTGTGAAGCGGTCGAAGCGCTGCGCGTCCGCGCCGCCCGGTATGCCTGACGCCTCCGAGGCGCTGCGGCGCCGCCCACCAGCCGCAGCACTGCTGGTGCTCGTCTTTCTGGCGTCGATATCCGGTCCGCTGCGGCTGGCCGAAGCCGCCTTGCCCACCGGCTTCCATCAGGACCAATCGTCTCAGCCACTCACCGGCCTCGTGGGAACCAGCATCACGGACGTGGTCTTCAGCGGTCGTTTCCTGTGGGTGGCCACCGAACGTGGTCTGGCCCGTCTGGACCCGGCCACTGGCAGCGGCCTGGTCCAGGATGACTGGCTCACTTTCACCGAGGCCAACGGCCTGGGCCGTGGCTCGGTGAGCGCCCTGGCGGCCTCCGGTGATACCGTGTGGGCGGCGACTCTGTTCGACTCTCTGGCCACCGGCCTTGATCGCCCGCATCCCGTGGGCAGCGGCCTGGCATGGTCGGTGGACGGCGGCCTCTCCTGGGATCATATCACCAACGAGGCGCTCTTCGATACGCTGCGACCCGGTTTCGAAGGGGGTCCCTTCACGCCGGTGCAGAACCCTTGCTTCGGCCTGACTCTCGATGGCGACACGATCTGGGCCGCCTTCTGGTCCGGCTCGACGGTGCGCTCCACCGATTTCGGTCGCACGTGGGAGCGGGTCCTGCCTGGCGGCGGTGACCGCATCGTCTTCGGAGTCGCCGATGTGGAGATCGATCTGGGGATTCTTCAGTTCGAGGCCGACAGTCTGGTGACGGCAGGCGCCGACGCAACGCAGATTGCCCAGATTCGTGCCGCCATCGACTCGGTGGCGGCTCTGTCCCTCCTGCACCGCACCTTCTCCGTCACCGCCTGGGGCGACACGGTCTGGATCGGCACCGCCTCCGGCGTCGTCTCCAGCTTCGATTCCGGCAGCACGTGGCGGACACACAAGGTCCGCCTCAACGACTTTGACGAACCCCTCCCGGGCAACCTGTCCGGCAACTGGGGGCTGGCCATCGAACGGGAGCTCACAGCCGACGGCCGCTCGCTGGTCTGGGTCGGAGCCGGCGTGACCGAAGGGCCGGGCCAGGTGGGAGCGATGAACGTCACCGAGGACGGTATCACCTGGCAGGCAACGGGGCCGACCTTCGCCTGGGACTTCGCCTTCACCGGTGGCGACACGATCTGGGCCGGCAGTGACGCCGGTCTGTTGATGACGCCGGATCGCGGCGACAACTGGTTTCTGGCCGAAGTCGAGGATCTGGTGTCCCGCGACATCCTGCTGCCCACCTTCGTCGGCGTGGAGCGATTCGCCCTGCCCGACGGGTCCATGGCGCTGTGGGCCGGCGCCGAGAACGGCCTGGGACGATCCATCGATGGGGGCCGTACATGGACGATTCTCAGCTTCCCTCTGATGACGCGCTCCCTCGACTCGGGTGAATTCATCGGTGCCGGTGACTTCCGCGACCTCGACGGGGTGCGCGCCTATGCGGCGCCCAGCCCCTTCGCCCCGTCCCAGGGACAGCTCTGTCGCTTCGTCTACAGCCTGGCCGACGACGCCCGCGTGACGATCGAGATCTACGATTTCGCCAGCCGCAAGGTGCGCACGCTGGTGGACGGCGTCGATCGCGGCGGCGGCAATCGTGGCGAGAACTGGGATGGTCTCGACGATGAGGGTCGTGCCGTCGCCAACGGGGTCTACTTCTTCCGCGTCGAGACCGACGGTGGCGACCGCGCCTTCGGCAACCTGGTCGTGCTCGACTGATGCGCCCTGGCCTGATCATCCGGCTCGGGGCCCTGCTGTGTATAGTGGCCTCTGCCGCCGTCCATGCGGCGCCTTTCGGCGGGGCCTTCCTCGACACCGGACTGGGCGCCCGTGCCACCGGCATGGGCGGCGCTGCCAGCGCCACGATCGAGGGACCGGCGGCATTGCTCTACAATCCGGCCGGCCTGGCAGCGCGCCAGGGACGCAACCTGCTGGGTTCGTATCAGCCCCTGTCTCTTGGTCGCAACCGCACCAGTCTCGCCGGGTCGATCAATGTGCGCGGTCCCCTCGCCTTCGGTCTGGCCTGGCTGCATGCCGGTGTCGATGGCCTGCTCGCCCGCAACGGCTCCGGTGAAGTGACGGGAAACCTGGACGACGTCGAGGACGCCGTGCTCTTCGGCCTCGGCCTCAACGCCACGCCACGCCTGCAGTTCGGTCTCGGTGTCAGGATCATCGATCATCGGCTCGAGGCTCCCGGGGCGGGTGAGTCGAGCGCCAACGGTCGGGCCGTCGACCTGGGGCTGCGCTACAGGCTGAACGAAACCACCGTCATCGGCGTGTCGGCGCGCAACCTGCTGGACAAGCTGAGCTGGTCTGTGATCAGGCCCTCGGCGCAGACCAGCAGCTCTGAAGAAGCGCTGCTGTCGGTTCTGGCTGTCGGCATCAGCCATCACTGGCGCGGGATCGTCACCGCTGCCGCCGATGTGGAAGTACTCGATGTCGGCGGCGATCGCGACCTACGCGGACACGGTGGGCTCGAAGCCCGTCTCAACGACCTGCTCACTCTCCGTGGCGGCCTGCACCGGGTGGGCGATGCCGATGGCTTCGGTCTACCCACCTTCGGTCTCAGCCTGCGTCCCATGCGCATGGAGAGGGTGCAACTCGACTTCGCCTGGGTGGCCGACGAACTCGACGCCGGCGGGCGCCAGGTGCTGACCGTGTTGAGCCGGTTCTGATGCGCCGCTGTCTCCCGATTTGCAGTGCCCTGTTGACGGCCCTGGTAGGGACTCTGCCGGCGTCGGCCGATCCTGGATTCGCCATCCTGCAGCTGGGGGTCGGCGCTCGCGCCGCAGCCCTTGGCGAAGCGACGACGGCCCTGGTGGACGCTCAGGCTTCGGCCTCGAATCCGGCGGCTGTGGGAGGCGGTCGCTCCGCCGCCCTCAGCCACACCGAGTGGATCGGCGACGTGCGCCACGAACACGCCGTCACGACCTGGGGCAGCCACGACAGCGACGCCTTTGCCGCAGACGTGTTGCTGTCCCATGCCGGCGACCTCGAGCGACGGCTGGGACCCACGTCACAGCCCTTGGGCGAGTTCGGCGTCTATGAGTGGACGGCCGGGGCCTCGTGGTCCCGCCCGCTCAGCCGGCGTCTGCGGGCCGGCGTCAGCGCCCGGTACGCACGCCAGTCGATCGACGCCGAGTCGGCCTCCGGCGCCGCTGTCGACCTGGGGCTGCACTACGGCACCGGACCGTGGTGGCTCGGCGTCGCTGCCCGCAACCTGGGACGCATGAGCAACCTCGACCGTGAGGCCACCGACCTGCCGTTGCAGCTGCGGCTGGGTGGCGCCGTGGTTCGCGGACCCCTGTTGCTCAGCACCGATCTCCATTGGACCCGCGACGTGACCACCAGCGTGCACCTGGGCACGGAGTTCCGCGTTCGTCCACGTCTCGTGCTGCGCGGCGGCTATCAGTCGGGTGATGGCCGCGACGCTTCCCTCGGTCTGGGCGTCTTCACCGGCGACTGGCGCGTCGACTACGCTTATCTGCCTTTCGGTGACGGCCTCGGCCAGGCCCACCGGGTCAGCCTGGTGTGGGCCCGGGACCCGGTGCGATGAATCTCTGGCGGCGGGTACCGACCCGTCCCGCGGTTCGCCTGCCGACCCGCCATGCCGGCGACGGCTGGTCATCGACACCCGGCGTTCAGTACGGGCCCGGTGGACAGTACGGCCCCCCGGTGGGTACACCGGTCCGCGCCGTGCCGGTGGCCGCAACACGCACGTCCACCCACGTGCTGCTGTTTTTCCTGACCCTGTTCTCGATGATGGTTGCCGGCGCCATGCAGCAGGGCGTCAATCCGCTGCTGGGCTGGGGTCAACTGGTACATCTCGTCGAAGGCCTGCCCTTCGCAGCCACGCTGCTGGCGATTCTGACCGTACACGAGTTCGGCCACTACTTCGCTGCCAGACGGTGGCAGGTGAAAGCGTCACTGCCCTACTTCATCCCCTTACCCTACCTGTCCTTCCTGGGCACGCTGGGTGCCGTGATCCGTATCCGCTCGCCGATTCCCAACAAGCGGGCGCTGCTCGACATCGGCGCCTCCGGTCCGATCGCCGGCTTCGTCATCGCCGTCATCGCCTGTGCCGTGGGTCTGCCCATGTCCCGCATCGTCGATGCCGGATACTTCGGGCAGTTGCCGCGGCAGCTGGAGCCCGACACGATCCAGCTGGGCGCCCCCTTGTTGTTCGACTTTCTGTCGAACTGGCTGTTGCCGGCAGTGGGCGATGAGCAACTCGTGCTGCTGAGCCCCGTCGCCTTCGCCGGCTGGGTGGGGCTGTTCATCACCGCCTTCAATCTGTTTCCCGTCGGCCAGCTGGATGGCGGCCATATCGCCTATGCACTGACCGGATCCGCCCATCGCCTCGTCGGGCGCCTGACCTTTTCAGCGCTCCTCGTGCTGGGGGCCTACGGCGTGCTGTCTCTGGTCGCCGACCTGCCCGCCCACTGGCCCGCCGGCTGGCCGGGCTGGCTGGCGCTGGCCCTGCTGCTGACCGTATTCGGTCGTGACCATCCACCACCCTACAACCCGACAATTCCTCTGGATCGCCGGCGTCGTGTGATCGGCATCCTGTGCCTGACCATCTTCATCCTGTGCTTCACCCCGGTGCCCTTCGGGGCCCTGGCGGGCTGAGTATGCGACGGGGCAACCGTTGGCTGCTGATGGCCATTCTGCTTGCCGGCTGCGGCCTGGATGACAGCGCCCAGGTCGACTGCCGCTGTGCCGCCGATACTGACGTGGCTGCTTTTCCGGAGTGCCGCGGTGTCGATCCCGATACGGATCACGCCGAGGCGGAAAACCCCTTCTCCACCCGGTTGCCGGACTGCCCCAGCGGCGACCTGCTGTTCCTGCGGGAACCGACGACGCCGGAGGCTGTCCTATTCAACGTGCGCGATACCTTCGAGGGTTTCAGCGCCGTGCAGTATGTCGACCAGCTGTCAGAGACATTTCTGTTTGTCCCGGAGTTGAGCGGTCTCGAACTGTATCGCGAGGTCTACAATCCCCCCGGCGGCTACGATCCCGACAATCCCGCTGACAGCGACACCCTGTGGGCGCGCGATGAAGAGCGACGCTTCGCCACCAATCTGATGGACCGGGAGCGTTTTCAGCAGGTCACGGTGAGCCGTTGGTATGATGCCGGCGAAGACGAACGTCAGCTCTATACCGACGAACCGGAGCGAGAGACGTATATTTTCGACTATATCCTCGACTTCCTCGAACAACCCGGTGAGGATGGCACGACCCGGGCTTTTGAGGTGCGGGGACGGATGGAAGTGGACCTGGTGACGCCGAGCGAGGAGAACCCCGTCTGGTCGATCCGCCGCATGCAGGACTTCCGCGCCGGTGTCGACGATCAGTCGCTCACCGAGTTGCGCGGGGCCTTCGCCCAATAACGGATTCCTGGACTGAAAGAGATGAAATCCCTAGCCCGAACCAGCCTCGCTATTCTCGTCCTAGCCTTCGTCGCGTGCGGCAACCCCTTTGCACCCAAGACGTCACGCCCCCCCGAGGAAGAGCAGCCGCCGGCGGCCGAGGCGACCACCGCCGCCGTCGTCATGGCCAACCTGCAGCGCGCCTTCAACGAAGGCAACGAAGTCCTTTACGAATCGATCATCGATGATCGCTTTTGGTTTACCGAAACCGACTGTCAGGGCGAGTTGATCCTGGCCAACGGCAAAGAGGACGAGCTCGACCTGATGTTCGGTGCCCGTGACGGCTCGAGCGCCGGGGTCTTCGACATCTACCGGCAGATCGAGTGGAACTTCACCCAGTCACGACGGGTCACGGAGTCCGGACGAGACTACCCCGCTGCCTTCGAAGGCGATCCCGACGGCCACCCCGACGAGGACTGGGAGGTCTTCCGCGGTCGTGTCGAGATCCTGCTGCTGGAAGCTGAGGACGAGGGGTTCCGTGTCGACCAGGTGATGAACTTCAAGATGCGCCAGGGGGATGACGGTCTGTGGCGCATCGTGCGCTGGATCGACGATCCGCTGGCCGGCGACTGTGGCGACGGCGCTCTGTCCAAGCCGGTGGCCGGCATGACCTGGGCCGGCGTGAAGCAGTAGTTTTGAGTGCCTCACGGCGGCGGTCCGGCCGTCGGTCGCCGGCAATGGTCAAGAAGCGGCGACCGCCCCAGTGGCATCTTGTGTTCACCGGCACGGGTCTGCTGGCGGCTGTGATTGTGGCCGTGTTCGTATCCCAGCTCCCGCCCCCGCCTACGGCTGACGAACCGACGGAACTGCGCAACCTCGCCCCCCCGTCCCGGATTCAGGCTGACGCAGGCTCTTTCGGTGACAGCCTTGTGGCCCGGCTCGATACGGTACTCTTCGAGCTCGGTATCTCCCCTTCATGGGTCGAGTTCCGCGCCGCCCCTGCAGGCGAGGTCGACACGATCGCCGTGCGCGTTCCCCGTGACCTGCCCGTAGCCAGCGTCAACCGTCAGATCACGGAGTTCGTCCGCTGGCACGGCGGCTACATCGTGCGCGGCGTGGAACGTCGGGGGCCGGCTGCCGTCGATCTGACCGTGGGCATCGATTCCACGGTGACCACCTTCTTCCGCCTGCGCCTCGACCGGAGTCTGCAACGCCGCTCGGGGCATATCGCCATCGTCGTCGACCTGGCGGCTGCGCCAGCCTCCCGCCTGCGCCGACTCGCACAGCTGGCCCAGCCGCTCACACTCGCCGCAGACGGGGATGCAGCTGTGCCACCGAATCTGACAGACGCCGGACATCAGCTCGTCGACCGGATACCTGATGGAGCCATACGCCTCGATGAGCAGGCGACGATCGCAGAGGTGACCCGTCGCCTCTGGTCTCTGGCAGAGAAGGCAGGTGATGCTGGTCAGGTCGTGGCCGCCACCAGGCTGCTGCCCTCCACTTTGGGCGCTCTGGAGGTGATGCTGCCGCGGCTCGAACGGCGCGGCCATCGATTCGTCACCCTCGCGGAGCTCGAACGCTGAGCGACGGGGACAGTTCCTTCCGCTACGAGCTCATCGCCGAGGACGGCGCTACCGGCGCCCGTGCCGGCCTGCTGCACACCCCCCACGGCGCCATCGAAACTCCGGTCTTCATGCCCGTGGGCACGCGGGCTACCGTCAAGGCCCTGAGTCAGCAGGACCTGCTCCAGCTCGATGCCAGCATCATCCTCGGCAACGCCTATCACCTCTACCTGCGGCCAGGTCACGAGCGCATCGAGCGCTTCGGTGGCTTGCATGGATTCATGAGCTGGCCCCGCCCCATTCTCACCGACTCCGGCGGCTTCCAGGTCTTCAGCCTGCAGGAGCTGCGCCGGATCACCGAGGACGGTGTGCGTTTCCAGAGCCATCTCGACGGCTCCTCACACCTGTTCACTCCCGAGTCGGTGATGGATATCGAGCATAGCCTCGGCGCCGACATCATCATGGCCTTCGATGAGTGCACACCCTACCCGGCCACCGAAGAGTACGCCCGCGATTCGATGGAACGGACGCAGCGGTGGGCGGAACGGTGTCTGCGGCGCCATGAAGAGCTGCAGACGGTGCAGGTGGCGGCCGGACGGCCGCCACAGGCCCTGTTCGGTATCGTCCAGGGCGGCGTCTATCCCCAACTGCGGCGGCGCAGCGCCCGCGATCTTGTGGCTCTCGACCTGCCGGGGTACGCCATCGGTGGTCTCGCCGTCGGCGAGCCCCGGCCCGAGATGCTGTCCACCCTCGAGGAGACGGTGCCCGAGTTGCCGACACGCAAGCCGCGGTACCTGATGGGTGTCGGGCTGCCCCAGGACCTGATCGACGGCGTCGAGCGTGGCATCGACATGTTCGACTGTGTCATCCCCACGCGCAACGCGCGCAACAGCACTCTGTTCACCAGCACGGGCCGGGTACGCATGAAGAACGCCGTCCATGCAGATGACAACGGCCCCCTTGATGCAGCGTGCGACTGCTTGACGTGCCGCCAGTACCATCGGGGTTACCTGCGCCATCTGTTCCAGACCGACGAGATCCTCGGGCTGCATCTGGCGACACTGCACAACGTCCACTTCTTCCTGCAATTGATGCGGGCCATGCGGGCCGCCATCATCGAGAGGCGTTTCGCCGACTGGCGGGGGGCCTTCTCAGCGACTTACCAGGATGGGTGAGAATCCGTAGTTTGGAGGGTTCCACGTATCTCCATTCCCCTCCGCAAGGACCGATCGATCGTGCTCTTTTTCCTCGTCGAGCCCGCCTACGCCATGGGCGGCGGGGGTGGTGGTCAGGCGGACGCCAACCCCATCGCCCAGCTGCTGCCCTTCGTTCTGATGTTCGTCGTCCTCTACATGCTGATCCTGCGCCCGCAGATGAAAAAGCAGAAAAATCAGCAGAAGATGATCGACGAGTTGGAGAAGGGGGCCAGGATCGTCACCAGCGGCGGCATCCACGGCACCATCACCAACCTGAAGGATGACGTGATCGTGGTAAAGATTGCCGACAACGTCCGCGTCGAGATGTCGCGCTCTGCCGTATCCCGTATCCGCGACGACGACAGCGACAAGAGCGACTAGCGGAGCAACCGGGTGCGCGTCGTCTTCCTCGGCACGCCCGCCTTCGCCGTGCCATCACTGGAGCGGCTCGCCGCCAGCCGGCATGAAGTGGCTGCTGTGGTCACCAATCCGGACCGCGCCGCCGGTCGCGGCCGCAGGCTGCGCCCGCCGCCGGTGAAAGCTGCCGCCCTGGCCCTGGGACTGCCGATCCTGCAGCCGCCCTCACCAAAAGCGGCTGACCTGAGACATCAGTTGGCCAGATTGCAGCCCGACGCCTTTGCCGTCATCGCCTTTTCCATCCTGCCGAAGAGGCTGCTGGCCATACCGCGCCTGGGATCGGTGAACGTGCACCCGTCCCTGTTGCCCGCTTACCGTGGCGCCGCGCCGATCATCTGGGCCCTGTTCGATGGCTGCCGCGAGACGGGGATCACCACCTTCCTGTTGAATCCGCGCATCGACGGCGGCGACATCCTGCTGCAGGAACGCGTCACCATTGGCACCGATGAGACGGCGGGCGAGTTGGAGGCCCGTCTTGCCGTGGATGGCGCCGAACTGCTCGTGCGATCGCTTGACGGACTCGAGAGCGGCACCATCGAGCCGCAGCCGCAGGACACGGCAGGCGTGACCCGGGCTCCCAAACTGACGAAAGAAGACGGGCGCCTCGACTGGTCGTGGAGCGCCGAGCAGGTGCGCAACCGGATTCGCGGCGCCAACCCCATGCCCGGAGCCTGTACGAGCTGGAGCGGGGGTGTGCTGAAGGTGCACCGGGCCGAAATCTGCGCCGGAACCGGCGCTTCGGGAACCGTTCTGATCGCCGACGGAAGGGAGGGAGTTACAGTGGCCTGCGGCCAGGGTGCCCTGCGCCTGACCGAGGTGCAGCCCCAGGGGCGTCCACGCATGGCGGCCGACGCCTTCGTGCGCGGCCACTCCCTGCACGCTGGGGACCGGCTCGGCGGCGAGGAGGGCTGAGATGGGCCTGCTGAAGGGCGCCGCCTTGTACCTGCTGCTGCTGGCTGGCAGCCTCGAGGCCCAGGCCGGGGCCAGGACGGACACGGCGTCGGCACCGGTGAGCGAAGCGGCGAAGCCCATGTCACCGCGAGGCGCCCTGTGGCGCTCGACGCTGATTCCTGGCTGGGGACAGGCAACCACGGGCCACCCGGTAAAAGCCGTGCTGTTCGCTGGCGCCGGCGCCGGTCTGCTGTCGGCTGCCGTCATCGAGGGGGCTCGCGTTGGTGAGGCCCCCACCGCGTTGACGCGCCAGGACCGGGCCGCCCGCCGCAACACCCGCGTTTTGTACTACGTCATCGCCGCGACGCTATCGGGGCTCGATGCCTACGTGGACGCGCACCTGGCCGACTTCGCCATCGACGCCGACCCCTTCGCCATGGCCGGGGTTCGTTTCACCGTCCGTTTCTGAAGAGAGATCCAGATGCTTGGTAGAGAAGAACTGGAGCGGTTTCACGAAGACGGCTACCTGATCTTCGAGTCGATGATCGAGGGTCCGCGTCTGGCCGGTTACCTGGCGGTGTTCGACGAGCTCGTTGAACGTGGCTCTCAGCTGCGTGAACCGGAGCCGCACTTTTCCCTGGAGCTCGACGCCGATGGCTCGCCGCGTGCGGGTCTGCTGCACAAGGTGCAGGGTGTCTGCGTCGTCGACCCGCGAATACTCGAACTGGCCCGAGAGACTGACATCGTCAAGCGCGTCGTACCTCTCGTTGGCCACGAAGAGATCGACGTCTTCGGCACCAAGTTCTTCCCCAAGCTCCCTGGTGGCGGCACCTCCACCCACTGGCACCAGGACAACTACTACTTCGGCACCGACTCCCGCCGTGTCGTCTCCTGCGCCATCTACCTGCAGGATGCCGACCGCGGCAACGGCTGCCTGCGCGTCGTGCCCGGCAGCCACGAGGACGGCCAGATCGTCGAACACCATCACGAGCCTGGGACCCACGGATCCTGGACCGACGTGGACGAGGCCAGCGCCATCGATGTCGAGGTTCCTGGCGGCTCTGTCGTTCTGTTCTCCGCCAATCTGCTGCACGGTACGGCCGACAACGACGATCCGGAGCGCACGCGCTATTCGACGGCGTGGCACTACGTGCCCGCTGACATCGACTTGGCACGCTTCCCTCGCGGCGGCTACGACGACCGCTTCCCCGTCCGTTCTGGCGATTCGGGTGGCAGCGTCTCGACGTAGGCCATCGGTGACGACGGCGGGTGCATGACCACCCATCTCCACAGTCGTCTGCGGCCCCACACACTGACAGAATCGTCCGGCCCGGTCCTTGCAAGGGACAGGCATGCGTATGCCTCGATCCTTTGTGAGCTTCCGGCAGATACTTCTCGCCTTGCTACCCGTGGTACTCTCGACCGATGCCGACGCCGCCTTTGAGCGCGCCCTGTTCCCGCTGTCGCCACTGGACACAGTGGCGCAACTGACATCGGGTCCTGCCGGACTTGGAGAGGTCCGGCGTCCCTGCGGCAGCATCAGCCACGACCGGCCTTTCGGTCTGTCCGCCCTGTCCGGACACCGACTGTTGCTGGCCACACCGCTGCCGTGGGGCTTGGCGGTTGGTGCCGGTGGCGCCATGCGCGGCCCCCCACGGCATCGGGAGTACGGCGGGTGGATGGGGATCGGGACACGATTCACCGCATCCCTTGCACTGGGGGTGACAATTCAGGGCCTCGCCTGGCGGGGTCTGGCAGGCATCGGAGAGCGGACGATAGCCGGAGCCGCGGGCTGGCAGCTCGACCTGCCGGCCTCCTGGTCACTGGCCGGCTGGATCCGGCCGGCTCAGGGCCATGTGCCGGCTCGAGTCTGGCTGCAGCTGACACGCCGCGACGCGCAGGGCGCCGTCGCCGTCGGACTGTCGGCTCGGAGTGGACGAGGGACGATTCCGGTGTTGTCCATGGCGACACAGCTGAGTCGACGATTGTCCCTTACCGGTCAGGTGCTGTCCCTGGCCAGAGCCTTTGGCGCTGGCGGCACCGTCCAAGCCTCACCCCTCTCCCTGCACGTGCACGTGGTCACCCACCCCGTTCTGGGACCGTCCTCCGCTGGTTGGGTGGGCAGGACCTGCCGCTAGAAACGTGGCCACCATTGCCGGCTGTCAGCACGAGGGCGATGTTTGAGAGATGATCTCGACTCACCCCGCCTCTCCCAGGAGTAGTGCCGTGCTGTTCCGATACGCCCTGGCCGCTTTCATGGGCCTGTCCGCCTGCTCGGATGACGGCGGCAACGACGCTGTCCCCAACGCCGGCGATGTCGCCGGTCCGACCACCACGGTCGAGCTGCGTCAGACCGCCTCCCTGTCGGGAGGCTACGCCAGCCAGATCCGCATCGACGGCGAAGGCTGGCCGGCCAACACCTCGGCACAGGATCTGACTCTGACGTTCGTGATGCAGGCGATGACCGGGGTGCGGCAGTTCGAGCTGCGGATCGAACCGGAGCCGGCCAGCGCTTTCGACGTGGCCGGCGCGGTGTTTGCCGCCACGCAGCCTTTCGTCACCCCCTTCGCCAGTGGCATCCAGCTGGAGGGTGACGTCATGCGTATGGGCGGTGCCAGCCTGTCGGGCGGCGTCGATGGGGTGGCCACCCTTGGCACCCTGACGATTCGCACCTCGAACAACTTCAACGCCTTCACCGATGCCCGGCTGGTGGTAACCCTGCTGTCCATCGGCCCATCGTCCTCCGACAGGGACGAATACCAGACCGGGACACTGCAGCTTGGGGTCAACGTGGGTGGACGCTGAAATCGTTGACGATCAGCTGACCGACCCGTAGTTTTTTTGCGCCCAGTGCGCTGTCACAGAATTAGCCTTGTGGAATTCGGGCGTCGAGACGCCTGGCGCGCAAGGCGCGCGACTCACGTGGGTTGATAGACCCAGCGATGGAGCGCAACGCAGCGAGCCAGGATGGCTCGGCGGACGAATACAAGGATCATTCTGTGACAGCGCACAGATTGGGGCTGTAGCTCAGTTGGGAGAGCGCCTGAATGGCATTCAGGAGGTCAGGGGTTCGATTCCCCTCAGCTCCACCAGTAATATATCCACCGCAGTCCACAAAAGTCCTGTTTCTCTCTGAGAAGCGGGACTTTTTTGTGTCTGTCCCTCCGTGTTCGTCCGCAGGAATCCGTTGACATTCGGTTCTTATATGGGGTATCCTATTGGGGTAGCTGAATTGCCCCGGTGATGATACCTATCTGGGGTATCCCGATTCCACGGAGGCCACCATGCCCAAGGTCAGCCGGGACAAACTCTCGGCCCCCACAATAAAAGCCGCCAAATTCGAGGGCCGAGACCACAAACTGCATGATGGCGACGGCCTGTTCCTCCATATCAAGCAGGGCGGACGATACTGGCGTTTCCGTTTTTGGCTTGGCGTCGGTCCCAGCGGGAAGGCCAAGGAGCGGCTCATGTCTCTGGGCGTTTACCCCAAGGTCAGCCTGTCTGTGGCCCGTAAGGAGCGCGACAAGGCCCGTGTCCTGCTGGCCCAGGGAATAGACCCCGTCGCTCACCGGCGGGAGCAGGAGGCGCGTAAGAAGGTCGCGGGGGCCAATACGTTCGAGGCCGTCGCCCGTGAGTGGTGGGATGACCGGCATCGTCACGACGCCACCCCTGCCCACGCCGAACGGAACCTACGTCGCCTAGAGCTTTACATCTTCCCCCATCTGGGTACCGATCCCATCGCGGAGATTGACTCGCTACGCCTCCTGAATGCCCTGCGGGGCCTGGAGCGGGCGGGCAAGGTGCCGACGGCGCACAAGGTGAAGGATGTGTGCTCGATGGTGTTCGAGTACGCCATCGTTACCAGTCGGGCTACGTCGAACCCCGCCAAGGGCCTGGGGCGTCGTGCCCTTCGACCCGAGGAGGAAAAGCACCACCCCGCACCTGAGTCCCCTGAGCAGCTGGCGCAGTTGTTACGGGCCATCGACAGATATGGCGGTGAACCGACGACGATGGCGGCCCTTCAGTTGTCGGCTCTGTTGTTTCCGCGCCCCGGCGAGTTGAGATCGGCTCAGTGGGAGAATTTCGACCTCGAAGCAGGGACATGGGACTTCAGCCCCTCGAAGGGCGGTCGCCCCCTGCTGACGCCCCTGCCACGTCAGGCCCTCGACATCCTGCGGGAACTGCGGAAGGTCACAGGGCCGCAGGGTTACGTCTTCCCATCGTCCCAGGGCGGTGACGGGCCTATCTCCAATGCTACGCTTGGTACGGCCCTACGGCGCGTTATCAAGCGGCATGGCCTCGACTTCGACGCCGTACCGCACGGCTTCCGTGCGACGGCGCGTACCCTACTTGTGGAGGCCCTGGACGAGGAGGAACACGTCGTCGAACTCCAGTTGACACACACTGTCCGGGACCGCTTGGGCCGCGCATACAACCGCACAACGCTCTTCGATCAGCGTCGCGACATGCTCCAGCGATGGGGCGACTACTTGGACACACTACGCGAGGATGTTGTCTCCCTTGCCGAGGTGGCGGCATGACCGAAGAACCCCTGCCCGAACACATCGAGAGCCGATGCGCCGCAGCAGCACAGAATAGGGAGCCTGTCCTGCTGGTGGGCACGGACCCCTCCCTCGCGGACCGAGTAGCACACCGGATACACACGCTGTCAGGCGCGAGACTAGACCACGAGTTTGAAGAACGAAAAAAGCAGTGCATCACCCAATCGTGCGTTGGGGAGGCGCTGTCCCCCGTAGGGGCAAATGGACCCAGGGAGCCATCGGAGTGGCAGAACGTGCTGAGTGTATTGCAGATTTTTCTATCGGAGAACGATACCGTCCACCTTTCCGACGTGGAGTCGGTGGCCCAACCAGTCCAGTATTGTCTAGCCAAGGAATTACACGCATCGGAATTTGATGCCCGCTTCATCTTCTCTTCGACAGTCGATCCAACGGGGTGGCGAGAGGAGATGTATCCAGGATCAGACCCGCTTCTTATGGCGCTGAAGCAGTGCTTTCGTATCAACGTGACGGACCCGGCCAGCGGCCCTGCACCAAGCTCAACAGGGCTTACGGTCAAGCAGGATGACAACGGGGGTTGGGTCTTCGAGTTGGGCGCCAAGCAGTATTCCCCAGTCAGTGGGAAAGCGCACGGGTTCCACTACCTCAAGATCCTTTGTGACTCCCCCGGCATCGAGTTCTCGCCGAAGCAGTTGAGGGACCGCCTGAAACCGAACCGAGTTTCGCCAAAAGCGGCAGACACCGACCGAGGAAGGGTTCGGAATGCGGTGGACTTGGTCATGGACCCAGAGAGGAATATCCCCTTCGAGGTACGCAACCATCTGAAGAAGCACGGTCGCCTCAAGACCGGAGCCGTCTGCGTTTATAACCCGGTACCCGAATAGGTACTCGCCAGCCGTCGAAACGGTACCCGCCCTGCCCCGACCTTCGGGTTGTTCATTCCACGACAACCCGTAGGAGGTCGAACATGTCCAGCACCCTGGACCCCAACCCAACCGCACCACGCTTACTCCGTCTTCCCAGCGTTCTAGATCGAACCGGCATGCGCCGTAGTCTCCTCTACGAGGAGATGGCGGAAGGTCGATTCCCCGCGTCCGTGAAGCTCTCTGGACGTGCTGTAGCCTGGCCATCTGACGAGATCGACGCCTGGATTGCCGAGCGTATCGCCGCCCGTGACAGCGGGGCAACATCATGACGAACCCGAATCAGGAACGGTGCCACACCGAGGGGTTTGGCGACGGCGAGGTCATCAGAAAACGACTCATCGACATGAAGGAGTTGATCGACGCTCTGGGCGGGTACAACAACGCCCCCCAGGCGTTGCTCCTTCTCTACGCGGGTCTACTTGTGGAACTGCACAGACTTCAGGGTGGAGGAGGCTGCGAATGAATGGTCGGCAGGAACTGAGGTCCATCAAGGAGGGGATCAGCATTGAGGCGTTCATGCGGCAGCGGTACGGAGTGGAGTTTAATGCTCGGGGGTGGGGCAAGTGCCCCTTCCCCGAGCGCCACAACAACGGCGACGCGCACCCCTCGCTGCACATTCACAAGCAACGGGTCACTTGCCATAGCCAGCAATGCTTCAAGGGAGACGATGTGTTTGGCGTTGTCATGAAAGCCGACGAGGTCGGGTTAGCAGAAGCCAAGAGGATCGTGACTGGCAATTCGGTGATTCCTCCGGGACCACAGCACCCGCCCGAGCAGCAGATCAGGAGCCCGGCACCCGCCGCAGTGCCAACCCAAGAATCCTCTTCAACAGATACCCCTCCAAAGCGGAGCGAGGCTGCCCGCTTCGAGTTCGTGTATACAGATGCGACCAGAGAGGACACTCTCATGGTACGTCGCATCGAATACGATGATGGCAGCAAGACGTTCACCCAGTTCATTCCTGAAGGGACAGGCGGCTGGCGCCCCGGCGGGATCAAGGGAGGAGACGCCCCCCTGTATCGACTCCCGGAACTGCGCGATGGCGATGACCCTATTGTCGTCGTCGAAGGCGAGAAGAAGTGCGACGCCTTGCGTGGTTTGGGCTACACGGTGACGACGTGCGCTGGGGGTGCCGGGAAGTTCACGAAGGCACACGCTGCCTGTCTCAAGGGGCGAGAGGTAGTCGTCTGGGGCGACAACGACACTCCTGGCCAGGAACACGCCGAGAAGGTCTGTACTCAACTTGTTGGATCAGCCACGTCAGTCCGGTGCGTCAAGCCGCCTGAAGACCTGGCGGCGAAGGGTGATGTTCAGGACATGCTTGAAGAGCATCGAGAAGACGAGGTCCGTCGCCTCATTGAGGAAGCCGACCCGCATAGGCCGCCGAAAGGAACCAAGGTCGTAGTCCAACTCTCCCAGGTGAAGGCGGAGAAGCCGACATGGCTGTGGTATCCTCGAATACCGGCTGGTTACCTCACCCTCCTGTTTGGCGACGGCGGCGTCGGCAAGACTCACATCTGCCTGGCCATGACTGCGGCTCTCTCAACGGGGGCAGGGCTACCCGGAGCCGAGGGCACCGGACGGGCTTCAGCCTCCATCTTCTTCACAGGAGAGGACCAACTTGGTGAGCTTCGCCGCCGCCTTGATGATATAGACGCTGACACCCGACACATCTACGCCTGTGGCGAACCATTTGGGCTCGACGAAGATGGAATCCAGTTCATCGAGAGCATGATCGTCGAGAAGAAGGCGGAACTAGCTATCATCGACCCGGTTGTGGCGTTCCTTGGTCGGGGCGTGGACTTCTACCGAGCAAATGAGACGCGGGCCGTCCTGGCACCCCTATCCGAGGTCGCGGAGCGCACTGGAGCGGCCATCCTGCTCTCAACGCACGTCACCAAGGGGCAGACGGCAAAGGCTGTTCACCGAGCCCTTGGCTCCGGAGACTTCGTCAACGCTGCCCGATCTGCCCTGCTGGCTGGGAGCGATACGGACGACCCTGATAGGTGCGCCCTGTTCCACGAGAAGGCCAACCTAGGTCCCAAGGCCCCGCCTCTCGGTTACTCCATCAAGGAAGGGCGGTTCACCTGGACTGGCGAGACGACACTGACGACCTCGCAGGTGCTGGGCGGAGGCGACGCCTCTGATCTGAGCGCCAGGGACGAGGCCGAACAGTTCCTCCGGGAGGCGTTGGCCAATGGCCAAATGCCAGCCAAGGACGTTATGGCCGAAGCGGAGTCGGCAGGAATCACCCCGCGCACCTTACGACGAGCAAAAGAGCGGGTCTGCAAGATCCGAAAGTCAGCGTTCGATAAGGGGTGGACATGGGAGTTGAGGCCGGAAGATGGCCCCCAAGACGCCCAAGATGGCCACATATAGATATGGACGCCTTGGGCCCCTTCGGGCAGCTTGGTGTCTCGAAAGAGGACTTGCCCGTCGATTATGGCGACGTGTGGCTCCCGAGGACCCCCCCGCCGCGTCTAGACAGGCGCGGGTTCCACGTTCGTGCTAGCTTCATAGATATGTACAGCGGTGAAGTGTTCAGGCCGAGGTTCAGGAAGAACTACGTCACACCGGACCGCCAGGATGAGTTCCTCCGCTTCCTGAGCAGGAACGGCCTCAACGTTACCGCAGCTTGTCGGGCTACCGGCCTGGCAGGTACTGCGGGTGTTTATCTCCAGCGGAAACATGACGACGGGTTTCGTAGGCGCTGGGAGGATGTTGTGGATCAAGTCCTCGACGACCTGGAGGAACATCAGTGGCAAGCCGCTGAGTCCAATCCCACAGACAGACGCTGGGTACTCAACAGACGCCGACCTGAGCGGTGGGTGAAGCCCATCGAAGAAGAGATCAAGTCAGAGGTGACATCGCTGTCGGATGAAGAGCTAAAACGCATCGTCCAGGGATAGTCCTCTGTGTGAGGGAGGCTGCTGCTCCGCAGACCCCTCCCCCCAGCAGAGGTCCCATGATTCCAGCTATGGATATCATCCGCGGAAGGGTCCCCCGAATAGGGGTCCCACATCACAGAACTGAGGCACCGGCCTAGAACGCACCAGATCCACGTAGAGGCGTTTTCCTTCGGCGTAAGGGCCGCGAGCACGACTGTAGCCACGTATCAATCCTCTGCCTTCACATCCTCTTCGGTGAATCCATGGATGATCCAGAGAAGGACGGTGGATAGCCACCCTATCAGATAATAGGCGGCAACCGCGCCCACCACGCCAATGACGATAAGTGCGACGCCAAGGTACAACTCACTCGTCCGTTCATAGGTAAAGACCGCCGTGATTCCAAATGCTTCGCATACCAGAAAGACCCATCCGGCCAGAAGGAGGCCAGCAACCTTCGCTAGCCGATGGAGCCCTCTTTCAAAGTTCATACCGATGGCGTGGCGACTCGGGACGACCGATCACGCCATCGGTTCATCCTCGTCCTCTCTTTTCTCGTCGGCAAAGAGGATGGCGATCCCCGCAACTACCATTGCGACCGAAGCAGGAATCCAGTCCAGTATTCTCCATAGGCCGAACCAATCCCGCGGCGTTCGCCAACCGACCAATGTGGCAGTCGACAGCAGTATAGGCCGATCTCGCCCCATGCAATGGGGTTGGTCTTCTACGCGATCTGGAACCTGGAGGCTGGTCATCACGTCCCAGGGTGAGCAACTCTTGACTCCGGAATCTACCCCTCGACGCTGGTGAGTCTCCGCGCAATGGCTTGAATCGGTCTTGCTGAACCGCTAGTCCGACGGGCGATTGCAGCCGAGGAACCGGAAATCGCTGGTGTGGGCAATTTGGGTGCGGAGTAGGGGGACCCATCTCGGCATCGCTGTTTTCGGGATCGATTAGGCTACCTCTATATGGAACGTAGCGGCCAACAGTAGGGGCGAGGTCGGGAACCAGCCCCAACCAAAGGTCTCCAAGTACTCGGCCAGTACCCGGTAGAGGGGCTCTTTCTCAGGTGTGCGCGCACTCAGCGAAACCGCACTCTGTCCCGGACATTGGCGAAGTCGTGCAGTTCTCCCCCTTCCAGGATCCACAGATGCTCCCCTGGATGTGCCACCTCGTCCCAGCGTTTGATGATCGAGATGAATCCAGGCGGATTGTAGCCACCGAACAGAACCAGATCGGCGGCGCCCACGTAGGCGTCCAGTTGTGGCATGTCGATGACGACAGGCGGCGCGACCCGTAACTGCAGATCGGTGCGGTGTTGGAAGCCGAACCAGGGATCGGGCAAAATGGCGAACAGGACGGTGTTGCCGGGCCCGATATGATCGGAGAGGTAGCTGCAGTAGAGCTCGTACGTCGGGTCGATGCCTGCCAGAGGAGGCCGATCCATGATGAGGGCCATAGAAAGCGCCAGTACGGCCACCAGCACGGCACGACGCGCCCAGCGACTCAGCTGCAGCCAGTAGCCCAGCCCGACGGCGGTGAACGGCGCCATGTACGCCGGGTAGACCAGTTCCCCGGAAAACAGCGCCAACGGCGCCAGGCAGACGGCGCCGATCAGCCAGGGGAGCAACTCTCGCCAACCTGCGATCAGCCCCGCCAGACCACCAACAAAGGCCACTGCCAGCACCGGTGCGAGGGGCCCGGAGAGTTCGGCCAGACGTTGCAGGTTGCCAAGGGGTGACTGCGCCCTGCCCGATTTTACCGCCAACTGCAGTTGCATTTGCGCCACGAATGTGTCCACATCGAGGGCAATGTACACCCCCCAGGCCAACAGCAGGGGCACACTGCCGGCGAGAAACAGGAGCACGAGGCGACGTCCTCGCAGCAGACTCGTAAGGCCGGCAGCTGCCATGGCTGCGGCGCCCAACGGATGCGTCAGGATCGCCGCTGCCGCCAGGGCGCCCACACCCAGGTAGCGACGCTCGTCACGACCCACCTCAAGCCACGTCAGCGAGCCCGCAGTAAGCGTGATTGCCAGCATGTCCATGCGCGCCATGGATGCGGCGCCCTGCAGCGATGGGTCGAACAGAACCAGGGCGCACGACGTCCACGCGGTGACGCCGACGCTGCGGTGTCTCTGCCAGAGTACGACGATGAGAACCAGCCCCAGGATCAGCGACAGCGAGCGCACGGCGAGCAGCCCGGGGCCGAAAAGTCCCATCCAACCGGCGAGCACGAGGTAGTAGAGTGGTGGCGTCCAATAGACGCTGTGCTCGATGCCCGGCAAGGCCCCCTGCAGCAGCGTCGTCGCCAGCCGTCCTTCGCTCCACAGACTCCAGGCGATCGATGCGCAGAGGGATTCATCAGGATTGACCGGATAGATTCCGAACATGCTCTTCAGTATAGGCTGACGACGGGGTTGCCACGACCACAACGGCGCCGGTGGGCCACGGAAGCTTGCCCGGGGGGGGGCTGATTACAGCGAGGACCTGCAGAATCGCTGGTGTGGGAGATTTGGCCGTGGAGTAGAGGGACCCACCACGTCTCCGCCGTTTTCGGTTCGTTAGGCGGCTACTAGATGGAACGTAACGGGCGACCACAGGGCGGAGGTCGGGAATCAGCCCCAACCAGGCCACAGATGGGGCCCCAGATCCCGCCGCACAGAAAAGACCGGCACCCCCTCGTGGGGGCGGGCACCCTGGCACCGCCGCCACCGCTTACGGGGTAGTTTTACGGGGTATGTTTGTTGTGTATTCGCGTTAACATACAGTTGGCATACGCACTTAGACTATGATTTCGATTCCCCTCAGCTCCACCATGTCCTGATACGCAACTCCGTGTTTTCTAACGAAGTTGCGCTTTCTCGTTCTGTGCCGACCGATTGGCAGCCCCCGGGCCGAAAGAATAGACTTCGATCTCGCCCCGAAGTCCGGTACCGCTGACATACGCCGACGGCTGCTCAATGCCCACGCGAAACGCCCCCGTTGTGTTGTACATGATTGTGTGCACCCTCTATGGCCCGCCCACGGGCGCTGATGAACTGGTTGTCGATGATGACACCGACTGGCGACGCTGGTCGGTACCCGGAGACGCCATGCTGATTGCTGAGGGTGCCATCGGCCCGGCCTTCGTTCGCAGCCGGATGGACGCTGTGGACAATGCCGGCCAGTTCGGTGGCGGTGTACGCGGTGCCGGCGCCTCACTGCCTCAGGCATCGGCGCTGATCGATGAGGATCCGATCTCCGCCTGGAGACCGGATCAATCCACCCAACTGGACGACTGGTGGATAGAGGTCGACCTCGGGCGGGTTGTATCGGCCCACTACGTCGAACTCGACTTCGATCGCACAGCGGTGCCGCTGGAGTTTTTCCGCGTTCTCTTCTCAGACGGCGAGCCGTTCTTTTCTAATGCCGGGGTTGCCATCGACGGTACTCTGCGCTACAACCGGCGCGAGCGTTTCAGTTACAGCGAGAGCTACACCGTTCACATCGATCTGAACCTGGTGCCGATCCGGTATGTCCGGATTCAGGCGGACCGGCTGAGACCGGGCGCCGGACTGGCCGATCTGCGCGTCGCCACACCCGGAGACAACCTTTCGTTGGGTGCACTGGGGCGTGGCGGCAGTATCGAGGTCCGCAGCCTGCTGGGCGCCGGAGACCGTGAGCGGGAGGAGTCCGAGTTCCTCTCCAGCCTGATCATCGACGGCGATATCACCACGTACTGGGGGCGCAAGGAAGGTCGTGGCGCGGTACCCGTCGCCCGTTTTACACTCGACCTGGGGGCGCTGTTCTGGGTCGACCGCACGCGCCTTCTCGGAGACTTCAGCGGCCTGCCCACGACGGGAGAGCGGGCCCGCACTCGTTTCGGCTCGATCAACTACCTGTGGTACCAGCTGTCCGGTTCTGACGGCTCGCTGGCGCCGAATGGAACGCTGCGCTGGACGCCTCTTGGTGACCTGCCGGAGAGTCCGCGCAACCACCGGGACATCGTGCACTTTGAGGAGACCTTCAAACCGAGGAAACTGCGCTACCTTCGTCTGCTGTTCGGCATGACCTCTGCCGCCCTTTCCGGGGTGACCGCCGAGATGCAGGTCTTCGGCGAGGGCTACGCCGCAGAGGTCGTCTCGCGGTCCCCGCTGTTCGATCTCGGAGTGGCACAGAACGTGACCGCCGTAGACTGGAAGGCGTCGCTCCCTGGGGGAACGGCCATCCATATTCGCAGCCGCACCGGAAATCAGCTGCAGGAGGAACTGACCTACTTCGACAAGAATGGCAAACAGCTGACTCGGCGGAAGTGGGAACGGCTGATCCCGTCTTTCCGGGGTCCTGTCGACACCACGCGGTCTGCCGGCTCTGACTGGAGCGCCTGGAGCCGTTCGTACCAGAAACCAGGTCAGGCCTTCCTGTCTCCGGGGCCTCGGCGATACGTGCAGATGGAGGCCCGCTTTCTATCGGACAATCCGCAGCGAGCAGCGCAGCTCGACGAATTGTCGCTGCGCTTTCATCCACCGCTGGTGGCCGCGACCCGAGCGGAGATCTCACCGGCGGAAGCGACGCCGGGCACCCCCATCGTGTTCACCTACGTACTCAGGATCGTGACGGAAGACTCTGACCGGGGCTTCGACGAGATCGAGATCACGTCCTCGGCGGACATGCACTATCGCGGGATCCGAATCGATGGCGAGGCTGCGGCCGCCGCGGCGACGCCCCAGCAGGACGGCTTCCGGCTGCGGTTGGATGATCGACTGCGCCGGGATGCGCGGGTGGAGATCGATTTCGAGAGCACGGTCTTCGTCAACCGGACGCGCTATGAGACGGTGCTCTTCAACAGCGCCCTGGGCACCGATGTTCGTCAGCGCGTGGATGAGGGCGACGCCTCGGCCGACGTCGAGAATGAGACGGTTTCCGTGTCACTGCCGACGCGGGGACCGATGCTGCAGAACCTTGAGCTATCGAGCCCGGTCATCACGCCGAATGGGGACGGCGTGAACGACAGGCTGGATATTCGCTTCGACCTGATGCGCCTCCTCGAGCCCCGACGGCTGCGGGTTCGGCTCTTCGATCTCGGCGGCGCGACCATCGCGGAGCTGCTCGACAGCGAGGCGATGGCCGGCAAGGTAGATCTTGTCTGGGACGGCAGCACCGGAAGCAGTCGAGCGACTCCCGGGCTCTACATTCTCAGCGTCGAGATCGAGGGTGATGCTGGTGACGAACGCCTGCAGCGGACGCTTGGTGTGGCCTATTGATGGGACTCCCATGACAGATCTGTGATCTACGGCAGGTGTGACAGACCCATCTTGAGTGCGATCAAGCCCCATTTCCACCGCGGCCATTCAGGACGAGCACTATGCGGAATACTGTAGAGTTCGTGGCCCGGCAGCTCTGCTCGGGCCAGCTCCTGTTCGAGTTGAGACTGTGAGACGTCGAGTGGGGTGTTGACGAGACTGCTGGCCGCCGCCACAAAAGGACGAATCGGCATCAGCAGTTCGAGCCGGGCGATGTCGAGCGCCTCGCCCATCGACTTCTGATAGCTGGCGAGAAAGTGGTCTCGTTGCCCATCTCGGAGACCGAGGAAGGCGATGATAGTCGCCACGTCAGACACGGGATCACTCAACCCCCCATTGACCCAGTCGATGAACACTGGGTCCTGCGCTGGTGGGAGAATGATGTTTCGCGCATGCAGGTCTAGGTGACATGGTCTCGGAGTTGTGTGCTGCAGTTCCTCCTCCAGGCGCCGTACGAACTCGGCCGCGCGAGTCATCGCCTGCGGCCAGGGCCGTCCGCCCTCGATGGCGCGTTGCTCAAACCCGTAGAAGCGCTCGAAGGGCGACGTTGCGGTCGGGACATCGACGCTGGCGCGATGCAGTCGACTCAGCCGTTGAGCGAGGCGTTCGATCACCGACGCGTCGTGCATATCGCTCAGGCAGAGCGTCTGCCCGGTGGCCAAACCGGTAGAGGGACGCCGCGCTCTCGCCGCCGTGAATGGGCTCGAGCGTCGTGCCACGAGCCGCCTCGGCGCCAAGAAATGCGCCCAGTATGCGCTGTGCGGCAGCGAGCATGAGTGATGCCCCCCCGATCAGACCGGAGCAGGTCGCCGGGAAGATCTACGGCGCCGTCGTGTTCTCAGACATCCAGAACATACCGCGCCAGAGGTGACAGCCGGGCGTCGGTCTCGGGCCGCAGATGCTGGCGCTGGTCGGTCTGCTGTGCATGCTCGCGGGCGATGAAGGCGGCGTGGAGCAGCCTCCTGGGCGCACCGGATCGATTCAGCGTACAGCTGTGCCAGGCGCTGCCGTTGAAGACACCCACGGACCCGGCCGGCGCCGTCAGGTAGACCTCATCGGCATGGGGTGCCTGACGATCGGGATGCACGTCGTGGACGGATGCCGCCAGGAGATGGCTGTCCGGTACGATCCGCGTGGCGCCGTTGTCCGGGGTCATGTCGTCGAGCATCCACATCGAGTTGACCACGTGGTAGACACCCGGGTCGCGGGCCCCACCCCAGTCGGCGTGCAGATCCTGCTGGCCGTACCCCTGCAACGGGTCGTGGCCATTGACGGAGTGCAGTTTGAAGGGCCGCTGCAGCACATGCCAGACGGCCGCCAGCAACCGGGGCTGCACGTAGACGTCATCGAACACGTCGCCCTTGTTGACCAGATCCGCAAGGCGCCGCACGCCTTCCATCTGAGCGACTTCCTTACCGGCATCGGCGCCTTCGGCGTCGTAGATAGCATCGAAGGCCTGGCGCAGACGACCGAGCCACCCAGGGTCGATGACCTCGGGCAGAATGGTGAAACCCTGTTCGTCGAGCTGCTGCCTCTGTTCGTCGGTCAGCGTGCCCGGCTCCAGGCCCAACTCAATCATTCGTGGATCCATATTCTCCTCACGTCGCCATGGCAGTTCGCAGTTGGGGCGTAGGGCGGGGGTGAATCCCCGGGCCGTGTTGAGCCGCGAGGGCAGCGAGTCGGTCTCCAACACGGCTCGCGAGATGAGCGGCGCGACGCAGTCGCGTCCGCTCCATCGAGCGCTACCTATTTAGCTCGTCCAGCGTCAGCGAAAAACTCGGCACGAAGCGCTCCATGAACCAGACCACCTCCGGCATCCCCAGAGCTTCGATCTCCCCCTCGATGGCCGCCTTGGCATAGGTAAACTCCTCATTGCCACTCTTCAGCTCCTCGAGGCACTTCAGGTAAGAGCACAGCTTGTCGGCCGCCTTCACCAGCTGCACGTGCTCGGCTCGATCCTCACCGATGAGCAATGACCGGTATGCCTCCCGCAGACCCTCAGGCAACATCGCCGTCAGCCGCTGCTGGGCGGCCGCCTCGATGCGTCCGTAGGCCGACCTGAGATCGGGGTCGTGGTGCTTGATCGGGCTGGGAAGATCCCCCGTGATGACCTCACTGACATCGTGGAACACGGCCAGGGCCATGACGCGCTCGGGATCGACATCGCGGCCGAACTGATCCCGGGCGATGAGGGCCAGGGCGTGGGCCAGGACCGCCGCCTGCAGGCTGTGTTCCTGTATGTTCTCGGTGTGCGTATTGCGCATCACACCCCAGCGCTGGATGTACTTCATGCGCGCCATGTAGGCGAAGAAATGACTTGGGCTGTCCACTGATTCCTTCCGTTCCTTCCCGGGCTCGCGGCGTCAGTCTATATTCGCCGGACGGTGAAATTGTCAATCTCAGGTTGTTTTTGTCCGTTTTATAGGCCCCTTGCCTGATCTGCAAGACTACATCTGGATGCGCCAGCAGTGGCGACGCTTCCGCCATATCCTCATCGGCGCCCTCAGCGCCGTTCTGGTCCTGTGCGCGAGCGGACTGCTGCTGCACGATCCTGAAGATCCGGCGCGGTGGCTCTATCCACGCCTGGCTCTCATGCTGATGCTGTCCACCTCCACCGCGGTCGCGCTGTGGCTCTGGGTCAAGGCCAGCCGGGAGATCCGGACCCTGAGCGAGTTGGCCACCGAGGCCCGGCTCGAGGCGGCCCGGGAAGCCCGCGAGGCGAAGGAGAGAAAGAAGGGCCGCAGACGCCGGTGACGCCATGACGCACCCCGCGATTCGCCGTTCGGTGCGTTGACACAGGACCACGCCCCCGGTTATCTTTTAGCTTTTTGTCCTTCGCCGCAACACCTTCATTCTCAAGCACATACCTGCCCTTGCTCCGGCCTCACGCACCGCCGAGATGACCGTCGCGCCCGCCCTCGATTCCGTCGCCCGCACGACCGCTCAGAGCGCCC